>Ga0316208_1000363_pt1 | contig 57789 bp, 57 predicted proteins | sample 3monopyrite_MG_FD_204944 | JGI IMG/M metagenome (GOLD analysis project Ga0316208, IMG submission 204944) | Microbial mat bacterial communities from mineral coupon in-situ incubated in ocean water Damariscotta River, Maine, United States -... | ecosystem: Environmental > Aquatic > Marine >... | reverse complement strand
CCATGGGTGCTGTGCGCCTCAAGGACGTCGACGAAGCCCAGGCCGCGATCGTCACCGTCGCCAAGCAACTGTCCGACAGCGGCGAAATCGTCATTGCCGGCCAGGGCGACGAAGAACAGTTGATTTATTGACGCCCCCCTAAACGGACGGCTTCAGGGCGGATCGTTCAGGATTTATTTTTAACGAACGCTAAAAAATCACCGGGGCTCAAGGGACGAGAAAAATAAAACCCCTGAATTTCATCACATCGATAGGCTTTGAGAATATCCAGCTGTTCTTCGGTTTCCACCCCTTCGGCGATGATTTTGCGGTTCAGCGTGTGGCCCATATTGATAATCGTGTGAATAATTTCAGCATCATCTGGATCAACATGAATGTCATTGACGAATGAACGATCGATTTTAATGGTGTCGATGGGAAAGCGTTTCAAATAGCTCAACGACGAATATCCGGTCCCAAAATCATCCATGGAGATATGCACCCCATAGTCGTGCAAATCTTCCAGGGCCGCGACGATTGCCGGGGCATCGCTCATCAACATGCTTTCGGTGATTTCGATTTCAATCGCGCTGGATGGCAGGTTGAATTTTTTCAATGCTGATTTAACGATGTTGACGAACGACGGTTCACGCAATTGGCGGGCCGACAAATTAACCGCGACCTTCATCGGTTCCAAGCCGTTTTCAAGCCACTTTGCGTGTTGTTGACAGGCGGTGTAAATGGCCCATTCGCCGACTTCCACCACCATCCCGGTCTCTTCCAGGATGGGGATAAACGTCACCGGACTGACCATGCCGATTTCAGGGCTTTCCCACCGCATCAAGGCTTCGGCACCGGTTACGCGGTTGGTGATCAGATCCATTTTCGGTTGGTACAACAACAAAAATTCATCATTTTCCAGGGCTTTGGAGAGGCCGCTTTTAACGATCAGGCGCTGTTTGATGTGATCGTTCATGTCGGCGGTATAAAACTGGTAGTTGGCTTTGCCTTTTTCCTTGGCCCTGTACATCGCGGAATCAGCATTTTTCAACAGGCCTAAGGCTTCTTGCGCGTCATCTGGATAAATGGTGACGCCAATCGACCCGGTCACGAAAGCCTCATGCCCGGCCAACAAGAACACCCGACCCAAACTATCCAAAACCCGTTGCGCCAACAGCGGAGCATTTTGGGAATCATCCAAATTGGGCATGATGATGGTGAATTCATCACCGCCCAAACGGGCCACGGTATCGCCCGTGCGCACACACGCCCCCAACCGCCTTGCGACTTCCTTCAACAACATATCGCCGACATCATGACCCAAGGTGTCATTGATCAGCTTAAAACCATCCAAATCAATGAACAACAGGCCGAGGGTTTTTTGTGACCGCTCCATGCTGTTGATCGCCTGGGTTAACCGGTCCAAAAACAGCGAACGATTGGGCAATCCGGTCAGGCTATCGTAGTTGGCCTGATAGAGGATCCGTTCTTCATCCTGCTTGCGTTTGGTGATGTCGGAAATAATCGCGGCGAATTGCATCACCTCGCCATCCGCATCGGTGATCGCGGTGACCGAAAGGCGTTCGGCGTATTCATCGCCATTTTTGCGCAAGTTCCAAAATTCGCCTTCCCAGCGGCCGCGCGCTTCAAGACCGCCCCACATTTCTTCAAACATTGCCCCGGACTGGCTGAGGGCGGTGTGATTGATGGGAAAACAACCGATCACTTCTTCCACCCCGTAGCCGGAAATTTTGGTGTAGGCCGGGTTCACCGAACTGATGCGAAAATCCGGATCAATGATCGCCACGCCCTCGTTCAGGGCCTCGATCACCTCGCCCGCCAAGCGCAATTTGTCTTCGGCCCGGTGGCGTTCGGAAATTTCCTGGGTCAATTCACGGGTGCGTTCCGCCACCCGCATTTCCAATTCATCGTGGGCGCGGCGGATTTCCTCTTCGGCCTGCTTGCGGTGGGTGATGTCGCGCACCACGCCGGTGAAAAAGCGCTTGGCCCGTGTGCTTAATTCCGTAACCGAGAGTTCCAACGGGAACTCTTCGCCGTTTTTGCGCACCCCCACTTCTTCCCGGCCACTGACGCCGATGATTTTTTTCTCCCCCGTTGAAATATAGTTGCTGAGATATTGGTCGTGGTTGGTGGCGTGCGGTTCCGATATCAACATCGAAATATTTTGCCCCAGAACTTCCCGCGCATCATAGCCAAAGGTATGCTCTGCCGCCTTGTTGAACGCAACCACGATGCCCTTGTGCGAGATGGTGATGATGGCGTCGGCGACCGTGTCGAGAATGCCGCGCAGACGCTGTTCGCGTTCCTGCAAGATATCCGCAACACGGGTGCGATTGGTAATGTCGCGCGCTTCAAGCATGAATTGGCCGGCGCCAATCGGCGAAAACTTCACCTCCGCATCAATAATTTCAGCGTCAGCGCGCAAAAACTTCAACGGCAGAGGTTCTTTTTCCGCCGCGAATAAATCGAGACCTTCTCGCAACGCCCCATGGTAATCAGGATGCACGATATGCGAAAAAGGTCGCCCCGCCAGCCCGGTGGCGTCTTCATAGCCGAGGATCTGCCAACTCGCCTCATTGGACAGCAAAATATAGCCCTCACGATCCAAAACACAGATCATCGCCTGAGACGTTTCAAACAAATAACGATAAAGGTTGCCGCCAACCAAATCCCCCGGCTGAGTGCGCATGTCCGCCTGCACCAGGCGGGCCCGCAAGGCCACGCCCCCCGGTTCAACCGCGCTGTTGACGGAACTGACCGCAACCTCAATTGGGTCGGCCTGACCGGACGTCACCAAGCGAATGAAAATTTCCGTCCCGGGTTTGGCCGTCCCGGATATGACATGCTCTGGCGCAGTGATTTGCGTGGGATCCACAAAATCGCGAAACAACGTGCCCAACACCTGGTCAACACCATCCAGTCCCAACATGATGAGGCCGTTCAGATTGATATCGACAATGCGACCATCGCGCAGGTAGACCGCCATATCGTTTTGCAGGGCCTCAAACAGTTCCCGTGCCCAATTTTCCGGCACCGCCAAACTGCCCCCCCCTTCTTCATCACCAGATGAAGCCATTCAGTGCCGAACCTTTCTGCTGTTTACCGACGCCAAGCCCAACCGGACCAATTCGCCAAGCCCAAACCATCTTCGCCAAGCCCAAACCATCAATAATTACAATCTTACTGTTAGTATACCCTTGCATTGAGGGCAAACCGGAAAACGCCCTATGAGGGCCGAAGTGGGCCGCAGTGACTTAAAAATTTCCTGGACTGTGCCGACCGCCTCAGGGGTCCTCTGGGGACGACATTTTTTTCACCAATTCCCCCACTTGCCACCAAAAAAAATAATCCCTGATGTAGCCAACAATACGACCGATTTCACGGCCATTTTCAATCGCAACAAAGGTCGGAGTATAAACAATGCCTCTGATAAACTCGAGGTCCTCTGGACGATCATCAAAAATACTCACGCGGCGCAGCGGCAAAACTTTGGCTTCTTCGGTCTTGGGATAAATTTCGCCAACCTCCTCATCCCATGTCTCGCAAATGGGGCAGGTGACCGACCAAAAATAAACCAGTTCCGCCGCCTGTGAGGGCCCCGCCATCAGCGACAAAAAAAGCAACAGCACCCCGCCTGATAAAGTTTTCATGTGCTTCATCCTTTGGTTTATGAACACAATCCTTCGGTATATAAACACCTTCCATCACAAACACGACCGGCCCCGAAACAGATGGACTGTCGCGGAGCCGGGTAGAGAAGACGGTTGCGGCACAAGCCACCGCAGCGTTTTCTTTGAGAAATCAGAAGGGCACCTTAGCCCTTTTCGATTTCATAAACATAGACACCGCTGTCTTCGTTGCTGGTCATCAATTTATTGCCGGTGGACTTGCAAAAAGCTTCCATGTCCTTCACAGAACCCGGATCGGTGGACAACACTTCGAGGGTTTCACCGGCCGCAAGATCCTTCATTGCTTTTTTCGTTTTCAGGATCGGAAGAGGGCAGTTCATGCCTTTAGTGTCAAGAGTTTGGGTTGCCATTTTTTATCTCTCTTGTTCTTGATGATGGTTAAAACGATACATCCATGATGGATTTTGATGTTCGGATTGCGTGCATAAACCTACAAACCGATATTGATAAACTTGAGGCATACGACCCGCAAGCACGATGCCAAATTTTTTTGATTGGCAAACTGGCAATGATCATAAATTTTCGTGACGATGCCAGCAACCGTCATGTCTTCAGTCGCCGCGAGTTCCTCAAGGACATTCCAAAAAGCCCGTTCCAGGCGAATGGTCGTGGAATGACCGTGAATGCGCAACGACCTGCGTTCGGGCAAGAACTCCGTGTCTTGATTGCCCGCCTGACACAACCCGAACAGTTGATTGAGCGGGGTTGCGTCCTCCTCGTCGTTGGATAGATCCATGATCACGTTGAACGCTCCAATTTGCGTTGAACACGGGGGGCGAGCACTGAGATGGGTCGATCACCGAGTCCGGAGCGGCATCACAGGCACCGCACCCCACAACCTTCTCACGCCAAACACAACTCCCCGGAACACCCCCTCCAGAAAAGGTAAGGAATAACAGTATGACGCCAAACAGGGCGACTTGTCATCCCCCCCAAACCCGTCGCACGCCCGACGCGCACCAAAGTGGTCCCGAGTTGGGTCAGGTTAGGCTGGACGGGTGCAAAATGCTAAATGTAGAGGTTGACGTCTGCTTCGAGAGCTTCGGCCATATATGTCGCCGCACCACCCAGTTCCATTTCCGGGATCATTTGATCGGGACTCCACTCGAACAGATCCAGGGTCATTTGACAGCCGATGATTTTGACATCGCTTTCGACACAAATGTCGCGCAATTCGGGGACCGACGCGATGCCCTTTTTCTTGATCAGGTTTTTCATCATCGAAGACGCCATGGCATCCACCCCGGGAATCGCGGAAACGATGTTCGGCATGGTCATATGCATCCCCATCATCGGCATTTCCATGCCCGGATTTCCCAACGTGGAAATCTGCAAATGATCGAGGTCTTTTTTCAAAAGCTGAAGCCCGTAAAACGTGAAAAAGAGCGTCACGTCGACATCCAGGCTCGCGGCTGTTGAGGCAAGGATGAACGGAGGGTAAGCCCAGTCCAGGGTCCCCTTCGTCACAATAATGCTCATTTTTTTGTTGTTGCTGCCGTCACTCACTGTTCATCTCCCAATTGTTAACCATCCCAAGCGCACCAGAACCCATGGTTACTACGACGCCGCGTTTCATCACGGCAAATGTGTTTTGTGTGGTTACGGTGCGCCGTGATTTTAGATTTTTCTTATATGCGCACAATCTAAACACCAATCGAAGGGCTTGGGTAGTATTCCGTGCCTACTGTCTTTTTTTAGCGCAACCACGCCTTCCAAAAAGTCGAAACCCGTGAGGGGATCGTGCCGTTTTGGGCCTCTGCGAAGGCGAAAAAACGAGGGCAACCCTTTGTTTTTGCCTCCCCCTCAAACAGGCGAGCTCACCTGGTTCATTTTTTATTTAAGTTCGATCTAATATACATGATCCACACATTTAGACAAACCGAATATACAAATGTCCCCAGATGCATTATATAAATAGCCATCATAAAGGGGGGTACGAGCGATCGGAATCGTGCCACAAAAATAGTGGACCACATCCACAGAAAAAAACGCCTTATTCAAAGACATCGAAAAAGCACGCTGCAAAAAGCACGGTGCACGATGGGAGAAGCACGATGGGAGAAGCACAATGGAAGAAATGAGTGTCGGCACCTTGGTCGCGACCGCAGGGTTTGGCTTGGGGATCATATTCGGCGCAGTCGCCAACAAAACGAATTTTTGCACCATGGGTGGTGTATCTGACGTCGTCTTGATGGGCAACGGCACGCGCTTTCGCGCCTGGATGTTGGCGATTTCCGTCGCCATTCTCGGCACCCAGGGGTTGCATATGCTCGGGGTTATTGATCTCACCCTCCCGGCGTCTGAAAACGGTCCGATTTACCTGACCACCAACTTTGGCTGGCCGGGCGCTATTCTCGGTGGTTTGCTGTTTGGCTTCGGCATGACCCGGGGCGGCGGCTGCGGCAACCGGACCCTGGTGCGCATCGGCACAGGGAACCTGAAATCCCTGGTTGTTTTCATGATCATGGGCATCACCGCATACATGACCTTGCGCGGCATCATTGCCCTCGGCCGGATTCAGTTGGAAACCCTCAACGTCGATCTCACCGCATATGGCCTGCAAAGCCAGTCGATGATCGAAATGGTGGGCATGGTGATCGGCGTGGAAACCGAAAACCTGCGCCTGATCTTTACCCTGATCGTCGGGCTGGCAATCGCCGGATATTGCTTTAAAAGCCCGGATTTTCGCACATCCCCAAGCAACATCTTCGCCGGCATCGTAATTGGCTTGCTGATCCCCGCCGGCTGGTACGTCACCGGGTACCTGGGCGCGGATGATTTTGAACCGGTACAGATGTTCTCGTTTACGTTTGTCTCCCCGTCAGCCGCCTCGATCCAATACCTGATGACCTTTACCGGTGCGACCATCAATTTTGGCATCGCCACCGTGGGCGGCGTCATCCTTGGCTCGTTCCTGGTCGCCATTGCAACACGATCGTTTCATATTGAAGCGTTCGGCGGTGTCGACGACTTAAAAGGCAGCATGAGCGGTGCAACCATGATGGGAATCGGCGGCGTCATCGCCTTGGGCTGCACCATTGGCCAAGGGTTGAGCGGTATGTCCACACTGGCGTTGAGTTCACTGATCGCCTTGACATCCATTATCATCGGGGCCGTTTGGGGCATAAAGTCCATGGAAGAAGGCTCCACCATGGGCGGCCTTAAAGCCATGCTGGCCCGCGGCTAAAAATATCGAAAAAATACTTTTAAAACAAAAGGCGGGAGCGCCTCTCCCGCCTTTTGTTTTGCCCGATACGATGCCGCTTCCATGCCATCACCCGGCCATATCTTCGACACAATATTCATTTTTATCCACTCGGGGCTTGCCACGTGGATGAAAGCTACCTAATGTAACAGAGTGCTAATAAACAGCACCTGTGGAGGGACCCAAAAGATCGTCCCGACCGCAATAAAGACGAACGTGCGCTGAAAGAATATTTCCACACTCAAGATGGGACCCGCGCACGTTTGGGAGGCTACTCAACCCAACCTCAAGTCCGTTATTTTGAATTTGGGTTTGTTCTATCCAGGGCGTAGCGATAAGGCTTGCCTGAGTTTCCCTCGATGTTCGAGGGACGAATATGGGGAAACTGTTCGAATCTGACTGGTCTTTGGCTTGTCTCCGACTGGTCTCTGGCTCGTCAATGGGAGGGATAATGAAACACACAAAACTTATGAGCGCCGTCTATGGTCTGGCGCTTGCCGGCACGGTTGCCGTCACGGCGACCGTCAATGCCCAAGCCGCAGAGATGGTAAAGTTCAAAATCGTCGATGAGGCCATTCCGGTTTCTTTGACCGGCAAGCCCGGCGATCCGGTAGAAGGCCGTAAAATTGCCATCAATCGCAAACTGGGCAACTGCCTTGCGTGCCACGTGATGCCGATTCCGGAACAACCGTTCCACGGCAACACCGGCCCCAGCCTGTTCGGCATTGGTGATCGGTCGGATGGTGCAACGTTGCGCATGCGCCTGGTTGACGCGAAAGTCATCAATCCAGACACGCTGATGCCAAGCTTCTACAAAACCGGTCAGGTCCGCGTACTGAAACAATTCCAGGGCAAAACGATTTTGAATGAACAGCAGATCGAAGACGTCGTCGCGTATCTGTTGACATTGAAATAAGTCTTGAGAACGACGGACTGACACAAAAAACAGAGGATAACATGAGCAAAAACATCCAGCAAACGGCCATGATCGGCCGCCGCCAGGCTCTCAAAGCCGCAGGTGCAGGTGTGTTGGCTCTGGGGTTTGCAACACCAGCCCAAGCCACACCTGAAGAAGTTTCCGCAGAGATTGCCAAATTGACCGGCGGCGCGCCTGCGACAGCGTCTGACAAGGTCAGGATTACGCTTCCTGAAATTGCCGAAAATGGCGCAACGGTCCCGATCGGTGTTGCTGTTGACAGCCCGATGACGCCTGATAGCTACGTCAAAAAAATCAACATCTATGCTGAAGGCAATCCGTATCCGACGTCCATTTCATTCGCCCTGACCCCAACGGGGAAGGCCGACGTCAACACCCGCATTCGCTTGCAAAAAACCCAAACCATCGTGGTTGCTGCGGTGATGAGCGACAACTCGGTTTTGACCGCGAAAAAGGACGTAAAAGTAACCATCGGCGGTTGCGGCGGCTGATCAGCCCCGCCCCCCTTTGGTTGCTCAGATATTATCAGGAGTGTTATAAAATGGCTAAAATACCTCGCGTCAAGCTGCCGAAAAAGGCAAAAGCCGGCAGTGTCGTTCAAATCAAGACCCTGGCATCCCACCCCATGGAAACGGGGCTTCGGAAAGATAAAAAAGGCAAACCGATTCCACGCCTTATCCTGAACAATTTCAGCTGTTCGTTGAACGGCAAGGAACTGTTTGGTGCCGACATGTTTACATCCGTTTCCGCAAATCCATACATTTCGTTCTTTATCACGGCGAAAGAAAGCGGCTCTTACGTTTTCAAGTGGACCGACGATAACGGTGAAGTCATTTCCGTGTCTAAAGACATGGCCGTGTCTTAGAATCAAGTCAGATAGGGAGGGAAAACGTCATGAGTTTAAAATCAATCACCACGGCTGTTGTCGTTCTGGGGGGCGGCCTTTTGCTGGGCGCCTGCAACGGTTCCAGCGCCACCGACAACCAGGTGCCGAACCCCTATGGGGATAACATCTGGTCCGGTTACACCACCGCGTCCCCGGGCACGCAAGCCATGCAGGATGATGATTTCGAAAATCCCGGCATGCCTGTCTATGATGCCGCCGAAGACATTTACAACGCCCCCGCCGGCAAAGCCGATATTTCCTGTGCGGCTTGCCACGGTGCCGTGGACGACATTAAGGGCGGTGCCAAGGGCATCCCCATGAAAGGCGTCGGCGCCCGTTATCCGGTTTACGACCCCGACAGCAAGAAGCCGATCAATGTCGAGCTGCGCATCAACAAATGCCGCGTCAAGTATCAACAAGCCGATGCGTTCAAATATGAATCTGAAGCTCTGTTGGGTCTGACCGGGTTGATCGTCAAGCAGTCGCGCGGCATGCCCCGCACGACCACCGCAGACGCCAAAGACGATGTCCTCAATCCGTTCTGGAAGCAGGGTGAAGCCTTTTACTACCAACGTCGCGGCCAACTCGACATGTCTTGCGCCAACTGCCACGAAGATAACCCCGGCAACCTGATCCGTTCCGATCTGTTGTCCCAGGGTCAATCCAACGGGTTCCCGACCTATCGCCTGAAATGGCAAAAGCCGGGTTCCTTGCACCGTCGTTTCCGCGGTTGCAACAAGAACATTCGCGCCCAACCTTATGGTTATGGTTCTGACGAATACCTTGCGCTGGAAACCTACCTGGCGTGGCGTGGCCGTGGCCTCGCGGTCGAAGGTCCGTCTGTGCGGAAATAACGCATATGTCATAAGGGGGCGGCATCCAAGTGGACTGCCGCCCCTTTTTTTGTCACTATTTTTTTTGTTATGTATCATTAAAAAACCACCCTCGACAGGAAACAGACCTCGATCAACGGAGACCTCACATCATGCTAACCCGTCGCGATTTTCTTCAGGTGACCGCAGCCACGGCAGCTCTTTTGGGGTCCGGCGTCAACATCGCCCGCGCCGCAGCCAATCAATCCATCACCCAGAAAGATTTGCTCAAATTTGACAGCGTCGGGCAAGTGACACTGCTCAACTTCACGGACATTCACGCCCAGTTGATGCCCTTGTATTTCCGTGAACCATCGGTCAACCTTGGGGTTGGCGAAGTGTTTGGTCTGCCGCCTCACATCACCGGGGAAGCCTTTTTGAAGTCCTTCGGCCTCACAGCCGGAACCCGGGACGCCTATGCCTTTTCCAGCGTCGATTTCAGCCAGTTGGCCGGGGACTACGGTAAAATCGGCGGCTTGGCGCAAATGGCGACCTTGATCAAGGCGATCCGCGCCGAACGCTCCCCCAACACCTTGTTGATCGATTGTGGCGACACGTGGCAAGGCTCTTATACCTCCCTCGCCACCCGTGGCGAAGACATGGTTGACGTGATGAACGCGCTGGGCGTCGAAGTCATGGTGCCCCACTGGGAATTCACCCATGGTGCCGAGCGGGTTCTGGAACTGATCGAAAAACTCAACTTCCCGTTTTTGGCCGGCAATGTGATCGACAACGAATGGCAGGAAAAAGTCTTTGAATCGACCGCTCACTTTGAACGCGGTGGCGTAAAAATCGCCGTGGTCGGACAAGCGTTCCCCTACACCCCGGTCGCCAACCCGCGTTACATGATCCCCGACTGGTCGTTTGGCATTCGCGAAGACATGGTCCAGGAAACCATCAACCAGGCCCGCGCCGATGGTGCCGAACTGGTGGTGTTCGCGTCGCACAACGGCTTCGATGTAGACCGCAAACTGGCCGCGCGGGTCACCGGCATCGACGTGATCTTGACCGGGCACACCCACGATGCCATTCCCGGCGTGATCGAAGTCAAAGACACTTTGTTGGTGGCGACCGGTTCGCACGGAAAATTCTTGGGCCGGCTGGACCTGGACGTGCAAAACGGCAAGATCAAAAACTACAATTACAAATTGATGCCGATCTTTTCCGATGCCATCACCCCGGACCCGGAAATCAAAGCCGTGGTGGATGGGATACGCGCGCCGCATCAAGAACTTCTCAGCGAAAAATTGGGCCGAACCGATAGCGTTTTGTACCGACGCGGCAACTTCAACGGCACCTTCGACGATTTAATTTGCAACGCGATTATGGAAGAACGCGACACCGAAATCGCACTGTCGCCCGGGTTTCGCTGGGGGGGCAGCCTGTTGCCCGGCCAGGACATCACCATGGATGATCTCTACAACCAGACCGCCATCACCTATCCCAGCGTTTACCGCAACGACATGACCGGCGAAAATCTCAAGATCATCCTGGAAGACGTCGCCGACAACCTGTTCAACATCGACCCTTATTACCAACAGGGCGGTGACATGGTGCGGGTGGGCGGAATGGGTTACCGTATTGATATAAATAATAAAATTGGTGACAGAATTTCCGACATGACGTTGCTGTCCAGCGGTGCGCCCATTGATGCCAAAAAATCATACGTGGTTGGCGGCTGGGCATCGGTCAACAAAGGCACCCAAGGCCCGCCGGTGTTTGATTTGGTGGCCGATTACATTCGCAAGAAAAAAGTCGTCAACGTCCAACCGAACACCAATATTAAGGTTGTTGGGGCTTAAGGTGCCCCGTTAGCCCCCCGAACGAAGGGCAAGATGGATCCGTTTAACATCACCTATTGGGGGACGTTCGGCGCTGGTGTGCTCAGCTTTGCATCGCCGTGTGTCTTGCCCCTGATCCCCGCCTACTTAAGTTTCCTGGGCGGTGCGTCGCTCGAAGAGCTTACGGCAGAAGACGGCATCGACAGGCACGTTCAACGGCGGGTGTTTTTCTCGGCTTTGGCGTTTGTGTTTGGCTTTGCAACGGTGTTTGTGATCCTCGGGGCGACGGCCTCGGCCATCAGCACCATGATTGCCGACAACCTGAATGTTTTATCGAAAATATCCGGCGGGCTTATCGTCGTCTTTGGCCTGCATTACATGGGCGTGTTCCGCATTGCCTTGTTGAACTTTGACAAACGCTTTCATGTGGAAAAAAAGCCCTCCGGCATGGTTGGATCCTATGTTTTGGGTCTGGCCTTTGCCTTTGGCTGGACTCCTTGCGTGGGGCCGATTTTGGCCACCGTTTTGATGGTCGCCGCCAGTGGTGACAGCATCATGTACGGCACCTCTTTGCTGGCGGCGTATGCCGCCGGAATTGGCATCCCGTTCTTGCTGGCGGCCTTTGCCGTTAAGCCGTTCATGACGTTTTTAAGCAAGTTTCGCCGCCACATGAAAGCCGTGGAAATCACCATCGGGTCCTTGCTGGTGGCGACCGGAGTGGCGATTTTCACCGGTTCACTGGCACTGGCGGCCAACTGGTTGCTGGAAACTTTCCCGGTGTTCACAGATTTCGGCTAATTATACCAGCTTGCAAAAAATTTGACCCATTAAGGCTCTGATCCGGGTTGTTGAATCCGGCCCCGTTCCCGACCTGGATGGGGTGGTGCGGTAGCGGGGGATCTAAAATTGTCCCGCTTTTAGCGCAACACATGCACCGAGCAAGTCGAATAACGCACGATCCGAGCCGCCGTCGAGCCGAGGAAAAAATCCTGCAGACCCGGTTTGTGAGAACCGACAATGATGCAATCTGCGCCGATTTTCCTTGCATGATCGATAATCGTCCGCCCCGGGTGACCGATAAGCACGACAGCATCGGCATCCTTTTGTTCGCCAATGCGTTCGCCAATGCCCTCTTTTGCCAATTTGTGTATGGCCTTATCGTCTTTGTCCGTCATGTATAATTTGGCGTATCCGGGAACCTGCTCAATCACGTGCACGGCGACGATTTTTCCGCCTTGCGCTCTTAGACTTCGGGCGGTCTCTATGGCCTTGAATCCATGGCCGTGGTTTAGGGCGAGCGACACAAGTATCTTGTTGTACATCTTCTGTCCTTGTCCTTTTGAGGGAGGCTCAATGCATTGGCCCGGAGAAAGGGGGAGAGCCTTAGCCCCGGGCCAACGGCATCAGGCGCTTCGATAGAGTTTGGTCAAAACAAATTCTCGATGACCAAGCGCTTCCGCAGCCGTTAAACGGCCATTGGCGGTACGGATAGCCATGTCGATCAGGCCGTCGCCGGCTTCGTCGAGATTCATCTCGCGGCGAAGCATGCCGGAACAATCGAAATCGACGTGTTCTCCCATTGTGCGCACGGTGCGCGGGTTGGCGGTCAGCTTGATCACTGGCTCAATCGGGTTGCCGATGATGTTGCCCTGTCCTGTTGGGAACAGATGCACCGTAAAGCCGGCGGCCGCCTGAAGGGTGACGCATTCCGCCGCCGCCGAAGACGTATCCATGAAGTAAAGTCCCGGCCCTTTCGCCGGCGCTTCGGCCGGAGTGAGGACATCAATGAACCTGGTTTTTTTGCCGATTTTCTCCAGGTTGCCGAAGGCCTTTTCCTCGATGGTCGTCAGGCCGCCTTCGATGTTGCCCTTGGTCGGCTGACTGTCGGACAAATCGGAAGTCTTGTTGGGCTCGATCACCTCGTCCATGTAGGCCTGCCAGGTTGCAAGAAACTTCTCGCCCGCCTCCGGCGTGGCGGCACGCGTCTTGCAGACTTGTTCGGCACCAGTCAGTTCCGAAGTCTCGCCAAAACAGGTCGTGGCGCCCCAGGCGTCCATCTTGTCGATGAAATTGCCGACCGTCGGGTTCGAGGCCAGCCCGGACGTGGTGTCGGATTCACCGCATTTGACGGACACCCAAAGCTCGGAGACATCACATTCCTCGCGCCGCAGTTCGGTCGCCCACTGGACGTATTCCTTGGCCTGGCGGGACGCCGCGGCGATGGTGGCGATGTCGCCGTTCTGTTCGATGGAAAAGCCGGTCACGGGCTTGCCGGTTTTCTTGATGCCCTCGACGATAATATTGGTCCAGTCCGGCTCGATGCCGATGACGACGACGGCTGCGACGTTGGGATTGGCACCGGTGCCGATCAGAGTGTCGAAGTGGAGGTCGAGATCCGCGCCGAATTGCAAACGGCCATAGGCATGGGGAATAGCCAGGGTGCCCTTGATGTTGTTGGCGACCGCCTCGCAGGCCGAGTTCGACAGATCGTCAAGCGGCAGTATAACGACATGGTTGCGCACGCCGACACGGTTGTTTTCGCGGCGGTACCCCCAAAATTTTGGTTTGCTCATGATTACCACCTCTTCGTTTTGACGTTATGGGTATGGACGTGATGCCCCTTGCCGATGTCGGCGACGGCCTCGCCAATGTCGTGGCTGTATTTAAGAATCGTATCGCCGTCATTGATGTCGCCAAGCGCGATCTTGTGGCCCAGGGGGATAGGATCATTAGCCTGAATGGAAATGTCTCCGTCGGTTTCCATCAACCAACCCGATAACTTCTGGCCCGCTTCAATGCCTTCGACCACGATGACACCCACGGTGTCGTTGGTTTCGTGAACGAGAAAATCTGGAATACTCACTTTATCTTCTCCTTAAAGTTAACGGGGGAGTCCGGTTATTTCGTGCTCAGCCCCCGGGCAAAAGCACGATTTTAGCTGACGCGGAACGGCCTTCGATCAAATCGGCAAAAGCTCCTGCGCCATCCGATAAATCCCGCTCTTCGTACCAATCCAGGTTGCCGAGCGCGCCCGAATGCATGGCCGCGACCGTCGCCTGGAAATCTTGCATGGTGTAGGTATAGGTGCCGATAAAGGTGACTTCCTGCAGGGTGAGCTTGCGCACATCCATGCCATCGGCCCCGTCCATAAGCCCCACATGAACGATCACGCCACCGGGACGAATGGCCGAAATGGCCCCCGCACGGGTCGGTTTGCCGCCGACGCAATCGATCACCACATCAACGGAATTGTCGCCCACCAGGTTGTTGGAGACGGGATCGAACGGTATGCAGATCCCGGTCTTTTTCACAGTTTCCCGACGCAATTCGTTTGTTTCGGCCAACAGGATGTCGCGACAACCTTGTGCGTTCAGCGACAACGCCGCCGCCAGGCCGACAGCCCCCCCGCCGAACACCAGGGTGCGGCATTCGGCCAACGGGCGGTGTGCCGCCCTGGCTGCCGTTGTCACCGCATGCCAGCCCGTGGCGAGGGGCTCAGCGAGCGCGGCTCTGGTCATGCTCATATCTTTGGGCACGAAAATCAGATTGCGTTCGGGGATGGAAACCAGTTGCGCAAATGCCCCCTGACGTGGCGCCATGGAAATGATTTCGCGCCCTGGGCACAGGTTTGACCGCCCCGAAAGGCAGGCCGGACATTTGCCGCACGTGACCAGTGGATTGACCACTACGCGCTGTCCATCCATCGTCCCGCCAACCACGACACCGGCGGCTTCGTGACCAAGAATTAACGGCGCAATGCGGCGTTCATCGTGACCCAGGTAGGCGTGTAAATCGGAACCGCATATGCCCACCGCATCAACGCGCACCAGAGCATCGCCCTGCCCCGTCACCGGGTCGGCTTCCTCGCGGTAGGTCACTTCCTTGGGCCGGGTATAAACCAGGGCTTTCATAGTGCTGTCCTCACTTCGCCGTGTAGCCGCCGTCGAGGCCGATAACCTGTCCGGTGATGTAGTCGGATGCGCGGGCAGCCAGGAACACCGTGACGCCATCGATGTCTTCAACTTCGCCGTTACGTCCGATCGCAGTCATCCTGGCGTTGTGATCGATCAGATCAGGATTGTCATAAACCCTGGCCGTCAGCGCAGTGCGGAAGAATCCCGGCGCGATGGCATTGGCCAAAATGCCTTGGCCCGACCAGGCTTCGGCCATGGCGCGGGTCACTTGGGCAATGCCGCCCTTGGACGCGCCGTATGGAATTGAGTTCGCAAACGCGCGGGTGGATTGCAGCGAGGCAATGTTGATGATCTTGCCCCGCCCCTTTTCCAGCATGCCGGGCACACAGGCGCGGGCGAGGAAAAACGGCGTCGCCAAATTAATGTTGAGCGTGATGTCCCATGTCTCGGAAGTGATTTCTTCATAGGGCTGTCGCAGGTTCACTCCCGCGGCATTGGTGAGGATCGTCGGTGCGCCGTAATGAGCGGCGGCCTCGGCCACCACATCGACCAAACCTTCCCGGTCCAAAAGATCGGCGACCACACCTGCCGCCTTGCCTTTGCCTTCGGCGTTGATGGCCTCGGCGGCTTCACCAAGTGCATCTTCCTGACGGTCGACCAGAACCACGTCGGCTCCGGCCTGTGACAATGCGTAGGCCATGCGTTGGCCGATACCCGATGCCGCGCCGGTGCACAAAGCGACGCCTCCGGTCAAATCAAACAGCTGGTTCATGGTTCATCTCGGGTTTCTTGTGTTGTTCATCTGTAAAAAAACCGCTGCCGCCGTTAGCAGGACCGACGACCGCGCAAGTCCAGCCTGTGGAGGACTGCGGCTGAAGGTCGAACGTCTCGTCGGGGACGTATTGGGCCAGCATCGTTGCCGTGGCCCGGCAAATTCCGCTGCTGGGACCGGCAACACTGGCAACCCGTCCTTTGTCATCAAAAAAAGGCATTTCCACTCCTTGTCCTTAAGGGGTGCCGGTTAAATCAAATTGCTCATCGGGAAAATATTTGCGCAGCCGAATGTCGGCCGTTCTGGCATGGCCTTCCATGCCTTCCAGGCGCGAGATGCGGGCCGTCGCCTCGGCGATGGGCTTGGCCCCTTCGCGCGTGGCCCGCTGCCAGGTGACGATTTTCATGTATTTGTGCACGGAAAGTCCGCCGGTATACCGGGCGGCACCCGACGTCGGCAAAACGTGATTGGTGCCGGACGCCTTGTCGCCAAAGGCGACGGTGGTTTCTTCGCCGAGGAACAATGATCCGTAACACTTAAGCCGCGCCAGCCACCAATCAAGATCATCCGCCTGAACGGTCAGGTGTTCCGGCGCGTATTCGTCGGCAGTCGCGGCCATTTCTTCACGATCGGAACACAGGATTACTTCGGCGTAATCGCGCCATGCCGCGTTGGCGTTGTCTCTGTTCAATTTGGGCAGGTCGTCAATGAAACGGGGCACCAATTCCATCACCTTTTCGGCCAGCGAACGGTCATCCGTCACCAGCCAGACCGGCGAGTTGTAGCCGTGTTCCGCCTGCCCCACCAGGTCGGCGGCGACGACCTCGGGGTCGGCCCCGGCATCGGCCAGAACAAGACTGTCCGTCGGTCCGGCAAACATGTCGATGCCAACGCGGCCGAATAAAATTCTCTTGGCTTCGGCAACGAATTGGTTTCCGGGACCAACAAGAATGTCGGCCTGAGGCAAGCCAAAAAGGCCAAACGCCATGGAAGCGACCCCTTGCACACCGCCCATGGCCAGGATTGCATCGGCACCACACAAATCGGACGTATAGATGATGGCCGGGTTGACGCCGGTTTCAGGACGTGGCGGGGAGCAAACGGCGATGTGTTCGCACCCGGCGACTTTTGCGGTCGTCACGGTCATGATCGCCGAAGCAATGTGGCTGTAGCGGCCGCCGGGTACATAACAACCGGCAGCCCGGCAGGGGATGCTTTTTTGGCCGGCGACAAGGCCCGGAACGACTTCAGTCTCAATATCGATCAGGGTCGCCATCTGCGCCTCGGCGAAACGGCGCACATTATCCGCTGCAAAACGAATATCGTCCTTGAGCTTTTGCGGAACCAGCGCGGCGGCGGCGGCAATCTCGTCCCGGGTCAAAACAATATTGCCGCTATAGCGGTCGAATTTTTCTGCGTAGCGTTTTGCGGCTTCCTCGCCACCCTTTTCGATGTCATCCAGGATAGTTTGCACGGTTTCGCGCACGTCGCCTGAATCCGTTGTTGAGGTCTTAGCGGCTTTTTTCAGATATTCACGAGACATGGGAGACTCCTACTTATATGCGTCTGGAAGCAAAGTGGTGGACAGTGGCGGGTAGTACGCAATCACCAACACCACCATCAGCATGAAAAACACGAAGGGAACTGCCCGCGAGGCAATTTTGAGAATCGATTCCCCGGTTATTCCGGAAACAACGAACAAATTCAGGCCCAGGGGCGGGGTAATGAAACCAACGCCCAGAGACGTGATCATCATCACGCTAAATTGAATTTCGTTCATGCCGATCTCATCGGCCAGGGGTTTGAGAAGTGGCGCAAAAATGACGATATTGGGTGTGGTTTCCATCACGCAACCCGCCGCAATCAGAATGCCAACCATCAGGATTATCAGGAGGTACGGGTTTTCCGTGATTGATGTGACGGCATAGACGAAGCCCTGCGGCACGCCCATTGAGGCCAGGGTTTGCGCCAATGGCAATGACAGGGCGATGATCGGCAAAATGACGCCGTTCACCCGCGCGGAACTCATCAACATGGACGGAAAATCGGAAAATTTGATGGTCCTGAGAATAAACCCCAGGATGATCGTCACCACCACAGCCGTTGCGCCTGCTTCCGTCGGCGTTAAACGCCCGGAAAAGATGCCATAAAAAATAATGCCGGGGACAATGAAGGCATACCAGCCGTCTTTCAACGCCTCGCCTAAATTGAGAATCCATTCTCCCCAACTAATCGCCCCACCGGTTTCATAGGCATAGAAGCGGTTCAAAGCGATATTGGTGATGAGAATGGACGTCAGGATCAGCAATCCCGGTAACAACGCCGCCTGAAACAGGACAGAGGCCGAAATTCCAAGGACCAGACCGATGATAATATAGGCGATGGATGGCGGAATTAAAATGCCCGTACATGCCCCCGCCGCGACCAGAGCACAGGCATATGGCCGTGGATAACCGGATTCAACAAGGCGATCGATTGTCATTCGCCCAACGGCTGCGGCACCGGCGGCGTCCGATCCGGAAATTGCCGAAAACATGCCGCACACCAGAACCGTCGCCGACCCGAACCCGCCTTTCGTCCAGCAGGTCAGGGCCTCGGCGACATTGAGAAATTTACGGCTTAAGCCGGTACGGACAAGGACGTCACCGGTCAGGATAAACAAGGGAACCGCCGTCAGGGCGAACGCATCAATGCCATCGAAAAGTGATTCGCCCAAAAGCGACAGTGGCAATGTTCCCGACCACATCAACATGCCAATTGCGGTCGCACCGATAGATGCCCAGACGGGCGTGCCCAGGGCGGTTAAAAAAACGAAAATCAGAACGGGTCCGTAAAAATCCCACCCCAAATCGACGGTTTGTTGCTGAAGGTTTTGCCAAAGCATATCCGTCCCCTAATCGAAGAGTTGCTCGCCTTCGTGCACCGGTTTCCCGGCGCGCAAATCGGCGATGTCGCGTATAAACGATTGCGCAAGACGAAAGAGCATCAGGCTAAAGCCCGTGGGTACGGCCATAAGAAACCACACCATGGGCACCCGAAGGCCATGACTGACGGATTGAAATTTCCAGGCAACCAAAACCGTTTCGAATGACCAGTAAAGCGCGAAGAGAGCGACAACCGCCATAACCAGGTCGCCGAAGATATAGAGGAGCGCCTTTATGCGGGGCGAGACGTAATGATACAAAACATCAATGCGGATATGCGCCCGGTCGCGAACTGCGGCGGCGGCTCCGATCCATGCCAGATAGATAAAGGCATAGCGAACGACTTCTTCACCCCAAATCGATGAGTAGGAAAAAATTTCACGGCGCAGGACCTCTACGGCCATTGTGACGACCAGCATGGTGTAAAAAACCAGCAAGGCCCAACGCTCGATATTTTTATCTATCAGTTTCAAATACCGCATCGTCATTTCACGCTTGTTCCGCAGCTTCGCCGAGCTATTCGCCATGGAAGATACAAAACACCCATAATGTTTTTGTGGATCGAGGTTTGCGCCGCCGTAAACCTTGAAATCCTGGGTTTACGGCGGCAGCAAGGATCGATTATGCGTCGTGGACGTAATACCGGCCCATCGTGTTGGCGGCATCTTCGAGCTTGCCAAACGTGGACATGGAACCGGCAAGTTCCTTCTTGAAGGTATCCCACTCGGCCCGCTGGTAACCCCCCGTCGCTTTCCATTCGGAAAGTTGAGAGGCACTCAGGGAATGGAACATCACACCTGATTTGGTCAGCTCGGCCATCGCGTAGTTCCTGGCCGCAGGGACCTTGGCAAGGTTTTGCTGGGCCGTGATCTCGGCGGCGAATTCGATGCCTTCCTGAACATCTTTCGGCAGCGAGTTGAACCACTCGAGGTTACACGAATAGACCTGACTGTCTGGCACCGCCTGGGTGAAGGTGACGTGGCTCAGAATGTCCTTGAAACCAAATACGTAAAGCGCGCCGACCGAAGGATCGAGGGCGTCCGCCACGCCTTGCTTGATGGCCGATGGGGTTTCGCCCCAGGCGACCGGCGTCGGGTTGGCGCCGACAAGACGGTAGTACTGTTGCAGCATCTTCGAACCCGGAACCCGGAATTTAACACCCTTCAGATCGTCCGGTTTCATCACGGCGCCAGCGCCGCCCTTGCGCACGGCGATCACGCGCGGGTCGATGACGATATAAAATAGCGCTTTGAAGCCCTTGGCTTCGATTTTCGGATGAACTTCGCTCTTCCATGCGTCCGACGTTACCAGGTTGACGAAACGTTGATTGGAGCCACAGAAGTAAGGCAGGTTAATCAGGTCAATCGCAGGTGCGAACGGGGCGAAGTTAGACAGCGAGTGCTGCGCCGCCTGGATCGTTCCACCTTGAACTTTCTGAGCCAGGGCACCGCCCGCGCCGAGCTGTCCACCCGGGGCGAGTTTCACATAAACTTTGCCATTGGTGGCGTTTTGAATGTTTTCTTTCAAATCAAGCTGCAAAATCGGATAGCTGCGCGAAGCGCCGAGAACATACGCCGTTGCAATCGTCATCAAATGCGTGGCCGCTTTTTCACGGCCTTTTTCTTCTTTTATGGTTTGCGCCACGGCTTCATCGGACCACAACGTCCCGGCCGCACCGGCGACAACAGCGGCGGTGAATGCGCCGACACCCGTCAACCGTAAGAAATTTCTGCGCTCGGCGGATTTCAAATCGTGCGAATTATGATCGTTGCTCATGAGTGATTAACCTCCCTGTTTTCCCCGTTTCCGGATTTCGCCGATAGCATCGCCACCTGCTTTTCCAGATACAGAATGCCTATTACAAAAACGATACAGGCGGCTAACAGGATCAACATTTCTCCCACGTCGGTAAGGAAGACCTGACTGCCCATCGAGCCTGCGACTACGTTGGCAAAAAAAAGGATAAAGAGTCCGCTGGATGCAATGATGAAGTAACCACCGACGCTACGCATAATCCCCTCCTGGAGTTTTGCCTGACCGCAATGTAAGCGATTACATTGCAAAATGCAAGCGCTTACATTAAAATAATGTAATCGCTTACACTGACAGTCATCAAGGCTCTTCGCAATGACCGTTGAAAAGTATATGTATGAGAGATGGAAAAAAACTCAACACCAAAACTTCAGGACGTTGCAAGGTTGGCCGGCGTTTCAACGGCGACGGTCTCCAGGTGTTTCAACGCACCGGATATGGTGGTTGACGCGACCCGTGAAAAAGTCATGCGCATCGTCGACGAGTTGGGTTACACCCCCCATTTTGGCGGACGCGCCCTGGCATCGAACCGCTCAAACACAGTTGGTGCCGTCATTCCGACCATGGAAAACGCCATCTTCGCGCGCGGACTCCAAGCCTTTCAGGAAACGTTGGCAGATGCCGGCGTAACCATGCTTGTTGCCAGTTCCGGGTATGACTCCGAGAGAGAGTTCCAGCAAATCCGCACCCTCGTTAGTCAAGGTGCCGACGGCCTGTTGCTGATCGGTTCGGCACGACCGGAAAAAACCTATGACTTCCTCCAGCGTCGACGTATTCCTTTTGTAATAACATGGAATTTCCACGCCAATTCGAGTTGCTTCAACATCGGATTCAATAACCGCAAGGCGGCCTCCCTCATGGCGCAACGTGTCATCGACTATGGCCACCGCGACATCGGCATGATCACGGCCCCCACAGACAACAACGACCGCGCTCTCGACCGCGTCGAAGGTGTGCGCGCGGCGATGGAACTCTCGGGACTATCCGGTAAAGACCTGATGATTGCGTCAACCACCTATTCCCTGACGAACGGTGGCAAGGCTTTTGAAAGGTTGATGGGTTGCACCCCGCGTCCAACCGCCATTATATGCGGCAACGACGTTTTGGGAGCCGGAGCCATTTCCAAGGCCAAAGAGATGGGGCTGAAAATACCCGATGATGTTTCCATAACTGGATTTGACGATATCGACCTTGCGCAAGTGGTTGACCCAAAACTGACCACCGTACATGTGCCGCATAGACGCATGGGTGTATCCGCCGCCCGGCTCCTTTTGGGCATTCTCGACGGTCAAACTGACTGTCAGAGTATTGAACTGGACACACAACTCATCATGAGAGAATCCCTGGGCGTCATGAACAAAGAAGGCGCATCTTGAGCGTGGGCGGCGAAATGGGGGCAAGTCCGGTGATCCTTTTGAGCGGGTTTGATTGTCTGCAAAAAAAACGCCGCCGGATCACCCGAACGGCTGTTTTTTTATACTGAACTTTAAATCGCCCCCTACATATCCGCGGGCAAACCCTGCGGCAGTTCATCGGCGTCAAGGTCGTATTTAATGCCCCGTTCTTGCAATTGATCGCCCTTGCCACTCAACCAGCGTTGAAAATCGGGTTCCGTGATGTATCCGCCGGATTTGGCGTAACGCAGCAAAAAGTAAAAATGGAACGGCTTGAAGTAACCGGGAATGCGCACCACCTCACCATCGACCCCCGACTGGCCCGCCATTTCTGTCACCGAGGGGGGAAAAAACTGAATGGTCGGGGTGAACATCACCCGCCATTTATTCGCCAGTTTCTTTTCCGAAAGCACCTCCCCATCGAAGTCGGTGACTTCACGGTCGCCCCATAAATTCAGCTGGATCACGGAAAAGTCCCGCACCAGGGTGTCGACAATGCGCGGGATGCGCAAATTGACTTCATGCATCCGCTTGCAATAAGGGCAGCCGCGCTGTTCCCAGATGATCATCAACTGTTTGCCCTGGGCTTCGGCTTCGGCCATATCCTCGCCCAGGTCGAGAAAGCTTTCGAGGAACCACGGTTGCTTGTGCAACCCGTCTTCGCCCAGTTGCGGAGCCGGCATAAGGTGGCTATCGGCGCGTGCACCGGGTGCCGCAAAGGCCAAAGTCACCGTCATCACAACCGCCATGACGGCCCGCACAATGGTGTTCCCGATAAGCGTCATGGTCCCATCTCCCAAAGCCGTGAAGCACCTCTGGCACATGGGCATCATGGGTTTAGACATCAAGGTTTTAAGGCTTAATATCAACCCAACCGTCGAGGCGACGCTCAACAATTTCAACCAGTCCCGCCTGGGCCCAGCCAACCCCGTCAATCAAGTCGCTTTTTGTTTTTTCGATTGAGGTCAAGGTGTTGCCGCAGGCAACGAATTCAATTTCATACAACAACATGCTTTCGACGCGCTTGCGCACCGGTGAGTCTTTCAACATCGCCCAAATGCCCGGCCCATACGCCACCACCGCGATTTTCACATAGTCGGTACCGTAGGCTTTTTGGATGTTCATCACGTTGTTCAGCACCGCATTGACGCGCTTTTCATCCTTTTCACTGAGCGACACCACGATCCGGCGCGGATTATCAAAATCAGGTTCCGGCTGGGCCACCAAGGCATACGATGGTACGGACAGCCTCACCAAGACGATAAAGGCCAACACGGGCACAAGCATAAGTTTTTTCATAAAAACCTCCTACGACTATGGATTTTATTCAGTTTAGCGCGAAACCTTCTGTGCTGCACAGGGTTTCGAGAGAAAAATTTACGGATACTATATCCACAACATCCATGGCTTCGCAAAAAGTCTGCATCGTAATACTTGACAGTTTGCTAATATAAGATGTACCTAAGCTAAAAAGAACCGCCAAATGAGGTCCCCAAATGAGGTCCATTGTGGAACTGGATATGAATCTCGAAGAAATGCAGGGCAACGCCCAAGCGGCGAGCGAACTGCTCAAAGCCATGAGCAACCAAACCCGCTTGATGATTCTGTGTCAGCTTTTGCACGGCGAAAAAACCGCCGGTCAACTGGATGCCGCAACCAGTCTGTCACAATCAGCCCTGTCCCAGCACCTGGCCGTTTTGCGCGATCATGGATTGGTTCAAACGCGCCGGGAATCTCAAAATATTTTTTATGCCCTTGATGGCGACAAACCCAAGGCGATTATCGAGGTTCTCTACCAGCTTTTTCACAGTGGCGATGAAGGCTGCGCTTGATATTGTGCAGCGCAGCAATTAAAGTGCCCTCGTTTACAAAATCGTCTTTTTCCTGATCTCCCCGATCTCAGGGCAGCCTGTTTCAGACAAAATGGGCTAACGATGTGCCTTCTTTGTGAACAAACGCAATGCTCCTCAAATATTCAAGCACCGCACCTTGAACTACACCCCTCGTCCGGCTTGATACAGCGAAACCACTCTCAAGGTTTGACGGCAACATAAGCACCTGTCTGAGGCAGGTTATTTTGTTGAAGAAAATCAAACCACGTCAATTCTTAAGGCCGTTTGAGGTCGCACCATGCAAATTTATCTGCCCATCGCGGAAATCTCCGTCAATATTTTTTATCTTCTCGGCATGGGGGCCGGAATCGGATTTTTATCCGGCATGTTTGGCGTAGGGGGGGGGTTTTTGCTCACCCCGCTTTTAATTTTCACAGGCATTTCCCCCGCCGTGGCCGTCGGCACCGGGGCCAACCAAATCGTTGCCTCCTCCATGTCTGGCGTTTTGGCTCATTTCAAGCGTGGCACCGTCGATGTGAAAATGGGCTTGATGCTGTTGCTCGGCGGCGTCGCAGGGTCCACCCTTGGGGTTTGGCTGTTCACCTTTTTGCGCGCCCTGGGCCAGGTCGATTTGGCCATCAAACTGGCTTATGTCTTTTTTCTGGGCATCATCGGCTTGTTGATGTTGATCGAAAGTGTTCGCGCGCTGGTTCGTTCCAGAGGCACGGCAATGGTGAAAAGACGTCGCCGCACGGTGTTGAGCAGCCTTCCGTTCAAGATGCGCTTTCGCCGTTCACAAATCTATATTTCAGCGATTTTGCCCATAGGGGTGGGCGTGATTGTCGGCATTCTCACCGCCATTATGGGCGTTGGCGGTGGTTTTATTATGGTTCCGGCGATGATTTACATGCTCGGGATGCCCACAGCGGTGGTGGTCGGCACATCGTTATTTCAGATTATTTTCGTTACCATCAACGTCACGTTGTTGCAGGCGGTGAACAATTATTCCGTGGATGTTGTGTTGGCGGTGGTGTTGCTGGTTGGCGGGGTTATCGGCGCACAGTTTGGCAGCAAAGTGGGCACCAAACTCAACGGCGAGCACATGCGTATTTTGCTGTCCCTGCTGGTCTTATCGGTGTGCATCAAAGTGGCCCTGGATTTAACATTGACGCCGGACGAACTGTACGTGTTGGGGGCCATCCAATAGAACCCCGCTCGCCTGTGCCAAGAACCATCCCCCATCCAGGGGAGTGCCCAATATGGTTATTATATGGCGAGACACATCTAAGTCTTGACACCCAAAGGCGATACAATTAGAAACATCTAATGTTTAAAGAGGGTACTTTTAGGCCCCAAGAAATAACGATGTTCGCCCATTTGATGTTTTTATGTGGGTGGGCCCCAAGCCGCAGAACCCGCCGTTTCCATTCTTGGTGGGCTCCTCAGTTCTTGATTGAGCCTGGAACCAAGCCCGATAGCGCTGTTTTTTTTTCGGCTTGATGCGAAACCCTTTTGGACGCGTTGAGGCGTTAAGATGCAAATATACCTTCCCATAGCTGAAGTCTCCGTCAATATTTTCCTTATTTTGGGTATGGGCGGCGGCGTCGGATTTCTGTCTGGGCTGTTCGGCGTTGGCGGCGGTTTTTTGATGACCCCGTTGCTGATTTTTATCGGCATCCCCCCCGCGGTCGCGGTGGCCACCGAAGCCAACCAGATCGTGGCCTCCTCCATTTCCGGCGTTTTGGCGCACTGGAAGCGCGGCAATGTCGATATCCGCATGGGGGTGATGCTGCTGATCGGCGGTGTGATCGGCTCCACCCTCGGGGTGTGGTTGTTCACCTTCCTTAAAACCCTGGGCCAGATCGATCTGGTCATTAAGCTGTCGTATGTGGTTTTCTTAGGGGTCATCGGCTCGTTGATGTTCATCGAAAGCCTCAACGCCTTGCGCCGTTCGAAAAGGGCCATCCCGCCCAAGCGCCGGCAGCACAATTTCTTGCACGCGCTGCCATTTAAAATGCGTTTTCGCCGCTCCAAACTGTACGTCTCGGCCATTTTGCCCGTAGCCATCGGTGTGGTGGTCGGTGTTTTATCCGCCATCATGGGGGTCGGCGGCGGCTTTGTGATGGTTCCGGCGATGATTTATCTGCTCGGCATGCCCACCGCGGTGGTGGTCGGCACGTCGCTGTTTCAAATTATTTTTGTCACCGCCAACGTCACCGTCCTGCAAGCGGTTAACAATTTTGCCGTGGATGTGGTGCTGGCGGTTCTGTTGCTGTTCGGCGCGGTGATCGGGGCACAGTTTGGGGCCCGGGCCGGGGCCAAATTGAACGGTGAGCAACTGCGCATTTTGCTGGCGGTGATGGTGATCGGGGTCTGTGTCAAGATCGCTCTCGACCTCACCTTGACGCCGGATGAACTGTACACCATCGGCGCGGGAGGAGGAGAATGACCCTGTCACATCGTCTTCTCAAGCTCACCGCAGTTCCCCTTCTGGCGCTAGTGGTTGCCGGATTTTTATCCACTTCCAGCGCCCAGGCCAAGGGCCTGGACGTTGACTTGTCGAAACCCGATGTGCGACTGGACGTGTCCTTTAAGGGCTCTGAACTGCTGTTGTTTGGGGCCAGAGACAGCCAAAGCGACATCATTGTTGTGGTTCGCGGCCCCAACAAAGACACCCCGGTGCGCCTGAAAGAGCGCATCGCCGGAATTTGGGTCAGCGGCAACGAAGTGGTCTTTGAAGGCGTTCCGAGCTATTACGCCGTGGCCTCATCGCGACAGATTGACGAATTGTTGTCACCGGAAATTTTATCACAGGAAAAGATCGGCTTAGGCCAACTGGGGTTGCGCGTTAAATCCGCCCCCGCCACCATGGCCCCCGCCCAATTGGATAATTTCAAGGCCGGTCTGGTGCGCAACCTGGTTGCCGAAAATCTTTATACCGGCGAACCGGGTAAAATCGACCTGGTCGGCAAACAATTGTTTCGCACCGATTTGTGGTTCCCCGCAAACGTCCATGTGGGTACCTATGTGGTCGACACCTACATGGTTACAAACGGCAATATTACGACGCGCAACTCCACCCAATTGTCTGTTCATAAAGTCGGCATCGAGGCCGAGATCTTCAGCTTTGCACGTGAAAATGCACTGCTTTACGGTTTGCTTGCCATTCTCATCGCGGGGGTGGCAGGATGGATCGCAAATGCGGTATTCAGAAAAAGGGGCTAAGAGACATGAGCGAGAGCGAAAACACCTCTGCGAAGCCAGCCGGCAACAAAACCAGGGAATTCACTTTCCTGTGCGTGGTTGACGAAAGCCCTGAATTAAGCCGGGCCTTGCGCTTTTCCTGCCAGCGCGCCAAGCGCGTCGGCGGGCGGGTGGCCCTGGTTTATGTGATCCAGCCGACCGAATTTCAGCACTGGATGGCGGTTGGCGACTTGATGAAGGAAGAAGCCCGCGAAGAGGCCGAGGCCTTGCTGTCGGAAACCTCCGACAAAGTCGTGCGCGCCACCGGAAAACTGCCGATCATTCACATGCGTGAAGGCAACATCGCCGAAGAACTGATTGCCCTGATTGACGAGGATAAAAGCATTTCCCTGTTGGTCCTGGGCGGCTCCACCGGCAAAGACGGCCCCGGACCTTTGGTCAGCTATTTCATTGAAAAGGCCGCCGGAAAACTGCACATCCCGATCACCGTGGTGCCCGGCAACATGACCGATCAGGAAATCGACAACATCACCTAAGGTACATCCTGGACATATAAAAAAACGGCCCCGTCAATCGGGGGCCGTTTTTTTATATGATTCGAGGTCGATTTGTGAGGAGCTTACGACCTCAAATTACGCGCTGTAAGCGTCGCGAATGGCCTGAATGGTGGCAACGTAGTCATCACCCTTGAACACCGCAGATCCGGCCACCAGGCACGTTGCGCCGGCATCGACCACCGACTTCGCCGTGGCCGCATTGACCCCGCCATCGACCTGAATATCAATCGGCCAATCGCCGATCATTTCTTTCACGGCGCGAATTTTGTCCAGCGCGGCGGGAATGAAGCTTTGCCCGCCAAAGCCGGGATTAACGCTCATGATCAACACCATATCGAGTTGATCAATGACGTTTTCCAGCACATTCACCGGGGTGTGCGGGTTCAGCGACACGCCGGCTTTTTTGCCCAACCCCTTGATCACCTGAATGGACCGATCAAGATGCTTGTCCGCTTCGGCGTGCACCACGATTTGGTCGGCCCCGGCTTTGGCGTAATCTTCCAAAAACGGTTGCGCCGGATCAATCATCAAGTGGACGTCAAAGAACTTTTCCGTCCACGGGCGGATGGACGAGATGACCGGCGGACCAAAGGTCAGATTGGGGACAAAGTGACCATCCATCACATCGATATGAATCCAGTCCGCACCCGCCTCATCAACGGCTTTGACTTCTTCGCCCAGCCGCGCAAAGTCCGCAGACAGAATACTGGGGGCGATCTTGACGGTATCGGTCATGGTGGTTCTCCAAAAAATGCACACGGTGCGTGGGGATATGACGGTCGTTGAAGATAACTTCAACGCGCCAGACACTCAATGCACAAGACACTCAATGCACAAGACACTCAATGCACAAGACACTCAATGCACAAGACACTCAATGCACAAGACACTCAATGCACAAGACACTCAATGCACAAGACACTCAATGCACAAGACACTCAATGCACAAGACACTCAATGCAAACGCCGTTCGTAGAGAAGGCCCCCGCCAAAGACGGGGGCCTTCCGGGTGGTTCCGGGATAGAAGCGAGCGGACCTCCCCAGGTTTACTCGTCATCCGGAACCGCCACGATCGAGGGTTGATAAAACATCCCACCGCGATATCCAGCCCCTTAAAGGACCCCTACCCGCGACGATCTCAACGCCAAATCAACTGTACTTTTTGTAAGCCTTTTTTCTGTTTTTGTCAATTGAACAAACCCATAAAGGACTGATTTCAAGTACTCTTACGCCCATTACCACCCTAAGGGGTGGTAATGGGCCGCCCGTTTGAATGGCCCTTATTTGGTCAAACTCAAAAACAGCTGCGGTAATTTCTCCGGCAACCGCTCAACATTGTCGATCACGGTGTATTGGGAGCCGAATATATCCCCAATATAGTCATCGGCCTTTTTGTCCAGGTTGATGCAATATGTGTAGATCCCCCGTTGATCAAGTTCTTGAACCGCTTTGCGGGCATCTTCGATCAAATGGCGATCATCGCTGACATCGATGTCGAAAGGTTCGCCATCCGTCAGCACCAAAAGCAATTTTTTGTCCGATTTTCGTTGCCCCAAAGTCTCCGCCGCGTGGCGCAGGGCCGCCCCCATGCGGGTCGAATACCCCGCCTCAATCACGGCCAGGCGGCCCTTGACCTCAGCGTTCCAGGGTTCCGTGTAGCCTTTGATATGTTGATAGCGCACCTCGTGGCGGGAATTGGACGAAAACCCGGAAATCGCCAGTTCATCGCCGAGGTGATCCACCGCCCAGCCCAACAACGACACCGCTTCCTGGCTCAATTCCAGGATAGACTGGCTGGCGCCATCGGGCACATCGTTAATCGATTGCGATAAGTCCAACAGCACCATCACCGAAATATCGCGACCATCGTGGCGGTGGCTCATATTGATGCGCGGGTCCGGTTGGGCTCCACACTTGAAGTCAATCAAGGACCGGATCGCCACATCCAGGTCCAGTTCCGATCCGTCTTCCTGATAACGCACCCGCACGTAATGTTGCGGTTTCAAAAAATCGAGAATCTGCTTTAAGCGTTTTGCCAGTGCCGCATGTTTGCTCAACACCTGATCGATCAGCCCCGCATCCCCTTGCGGATGCAGACTTTCGTAGAGGCTCACCCAATCGGGACGATAGGTTTTTGACAGGTAATCCCATTCCGCATAATGACGCGGCGGCAATCCTTGTTGTTCGTCGGCCTCTTGATCGGCGGCGCTGCGATCTTGTTGGTCGAACATTTCTTCTTCATCACCCAGCTCGTGATATTTCCACATGTGGCGATTGTCGTCGCGGTAGCCGACCTCGGTATCTGTGAAATAGATGTTGGCCGACTGATCTTCCTGACGGCGGGTGCGGGCGATGAATGCGACCGCCAGATCGGCAATATCCTGGGTGGAGCTTTCACCGTCCGCCATGCGATCTTGAAAGCGCCCGACAAATTCCCGCACATCGGCATTTTCATACGGATGGCCGGGATCCAAAACCGCGTAGGAAAACATCGCCAAACGGTGGCGGATGCACGACTGAAGGTCGACATCGCAATCGCCCTCAATGGGTTTGGGATGCAGGGCCAAAAACAACCGCCGCAAACCGGGATAGGCGCGCAGGGTCAGTGTCTCGACCCGGCAATCTTCAAATGTTTCCGCCGCAACACGCTGAAAAGGGCTGAAATTATCGGCAAAAATCGCCACGCTCCAACGCTGGTGCGCCGCCATGTGCGCCAGCAACACCCGGTAGCGATCGGTGCCCTTGACCACCCGCCCGGTGGCCGGGTCGGTCAGATCGTCGTAGACGTCGGGCACCCGCAGCCCCAGTTCGTCAAAATAGGGCAACGGCTTGCGCAACTCGTCAAAACCCAAGGAATATGGAACAAAGTGCGCTTCGTGATCTTGCCACAAAGCCTTCATGTAAAGGCTCAGTTTTCGTTCATGATCGGCAAACAAGGTGCCGTGGCGTTCGCGTTGCAAAATCGCCTTGGAATCGGCCGATTGCAGGGAAAAATAGTCCTTTTGCCGTTCGGGATGATCCAGATAGTGGCGGGTGCCGTAATCGATCCAGTTTTTCAGGCCTTCCAGCGACAACTGGTTCAACAAAAACGGCATCTGGTCGAGCATATCGGGCAGACCGGGGCTGGGAATGGTGGTGTGAATACCGTGGATCGACCCGGTGGTGGCATCCATAAACTCAAATACGATGGTGATGTATTGGCACAACAGGTCTTGCGAACCCAACCGCCGGGTGGCTTCCCCAAGGGTTTGTAAAAACGGCAAAATCGCCCGACCGTTGGGGGTGCGGGACATTTTCCACACCGCTTGGGAAACCTTTTCAATGGTCTCTTCACCCAACCGCTCACCAATTTGCGGCATATCGGCCAAGTACACCTGGACCGGCTCAAACCCCCGCCCGATCATGCAAATCAACGACGCGCCGTCCAGCAGCGTGCGCACGCCGTCGGCGGACAGACGCGCCACCGCGTCTTCCATGCACCCGGCAAAGGCGGTGTCGAGTTGTTCAAACCCGCACGACAGATGCTGGCGCAATTGGTCCAATTCATCTTGGCTCAAGGTCATGGCCGCGCGTCCTGTTTTGCCCCGTTTCCGGCCTTTTTCAACCAAACACCGCGTCGATGGCGTGCTTTAAGGTTGCGGTGATGTCGGCATCGTCGGTGATCGGCGCGACCAGAGCCATCCGGCACGCATCGCCCGGCTTGATGCCTCGATTGATCAGGCGTGCGGCATAGACCAACAACCGGGTCGAAATGCCTTCGTCCAGACCGTGACCCTTCAGGTTGCGCGCGGTTTCCCCGATCGTCACCAGCTTACGGGCGGTGTCCTCATCCGCGCCGGTTTCGGTGGCAATGATGGTTGCTTCGATCTGGCCCGAGGCATACTCAAAATTCAGCCCCGAAAAACGCTGTTTGGTGGACTGTTTTAAGTCCTTCATCAAGCTTTGGTAGCCCGGGTTATACGAAATCACCAACTGAAAATCATCGTGGGCCTTAACCAATTCGCCCTTTTTTTCCAACGGCAAGGTGCGCCGGTGATCGGTCAACGGGTGGATGATCACGGTGGTGTCCTGGCGCGCCTCGACCACTTCATCCAAATAACAGATCGCGCCGATCCGGGCCGCCACGGTCAACGGACCGTCCAGCCAACGGGTGCCATCGGCATCCAGCAAATACCGCCCGACCAAATCCGACGCGGTCATGTCTTCGTTACACGCAACCGTAATCAGGGGCTTTTTCAGCTTCCACGCCATATATTCGATAAAACGCGATTTTCCGCACCCGGTGGGGCCTTTGACCATCACCGGCAACCGTTCCGCATACGCCGCTTCATACAGGGAAATTTCCTGGCCGAGGGCCTGGTAAAAAGGTTCGGTTTCGATCCTGTATTGGTGCGCGTCAGACATCAGGGCGGTCCTTAAAACATGAATTTCAAAAAAATACGGCCGGGAGCAGTCTCCACCACCCCCGGCCGGATTTAAAGTTCGCGTCGGCGGTGCGCTTATTTATGCACGCCCAGTTTTTCGCGCCAACCGGGGAAGATCGTATCCGCGTCGCCGGGGAAGCTTTCGAACGCGCGGGCGAATTCCTTGTGCTCTTTCGCGAATTCGATCGGATCGGCACCGGCCTTCCAGCATTCGAACGCCTGACGCAGCGAAATCGCCCCCGCAGCCGGGCTGTCGATGTGCCCGTAAGAGCCACCACCGGACGTGTTGATCAGGTTGGCATGGCCGAGGTTTTCAAAGAAGCCCGGCAAACGCAACGCGTTCATGCCCCCCGAAATGATCGGCGTGGTCGGTTTCATGCCGTACCATTCCTGGTGATAAAACGGACCGTCGGCGCTGTCGCGTTCAATCATGTAGGCGATGTTTTTATCGGTCGTATCGCCTTCCATTTTGCCATAGCCCATGGTGCCGACGTGAATACCGGAAGCCCCTTGCAAACGGGACATTTTGGCCAACACAAAGGCGGTGTAGCCGCGTTTGGCCGACGGCGACGTCACCGCCCCGTGACCGGCGCGGTGATAGTGCAGGTACTGGCCGGAGAAATTCCGGCGCGCGGTGGTCACCATGCCGGGACCACCGACATAACCATCGACCAGGAACGCCACTTTATCGGCATCGGGGCCAAAGGTTTCAAGGATGAATTCGCCGCGTGCGATCATTTCATAGTGATCGTCGGCGGTGATGTTGGCGGAAAACAGTTTCGCTTCGCCGGTTTCATCCTGGGCGCGCTTCATCGCGTCATAAACCAGCGGAATGGTTTCGCGCATCGGCGCAAACACCTGGTTGCCCTGGGGTTCATCGTTCTTGATGAAATCGCCACCCAGCCAGAATTGATAAGCGGCTTCGGCAAACGGTTTGGGACGCAAGCCCAGTTTCGGCTTGATGATGGTCCCGGCGATATAACCGCCATCAACCATCGGACGATCCAAAATGCGCCACAGATCGGTGATGTCCTTGGACGGGCCATCGAACAGGCGCAAGTACCGTTTGGGCACATGGAAATCATGAATTTTTGCATAAGCGATATCGCCCATGCCCTGATTGTTGCCGATCACCAGGGTCAGAAACGACACGATCATGGCGCGCCCGTCGGTGATGTTGCGATCAAACAGATCCACCGGATAAGCGATCTTCATGATTTCCCTGGCTTCGTCGATTTCATAGACCAGCGCGTCAACACCCTTGGTGAATTCGTCAGTGGTGGACACTTCGACGTTGGTGCCGGTGGACGATTCAGCCGCAAAATGCGCCGCCGCCTCCAGATAGCCATAACCGGCCTTCGGCTTCATCAAATAAGCTACAAGCACATGGTTGCCACCGGCAAGCAGGTCGTCTTCCTTCAAGCTCAAATCGGCATAACGGTTGGACTGGTCCATTTTGGCCCTCTCTTCAGGTTGATCAGCATCTGTCTTTGCGTGAGCTCAACTATACGTCCGGATGCAATATAAAAAAACCAATATATATTGATGATTAGGATCAAATTTCCTTATACTAACGACACGTTCCACATTTTGCCCTTAAATCAGAGCTCGCCCATGCACGTCACCTTACGCCAGTTGGAAGCCTTCATCACCGTTGCCCGGCACCTCAGCTTCACCCGCGCGGCTGAAGAAATGAATCTCACTCAGCCTGCGGTTTCCATGCAGATCAAGCAACTGGAAAACCAATTGGGCCAGCCGCTGTTCGACATCAAGGGCAAAAAAATCCACCTGACCGAAGCCGGGCGCGATGTGCGTCATTATGCGCGGTCCATCTTACAGAAAATTGACGATATGAAAGCCGGACTGCAAAGTTTGGCCGGACTGGAACGGGGCAATTTGTCCATCTCCGTCGCCACCACGGCGCATTATTTTGCGCCCAAATTGCTGAGCATTTTTTGTCAACGTTATCCGGGCGTCAACGTCAAACTCGACGTTACCAACCGTGAAAGCCTGATCAGTCAACTGGAAAACAACACCGTCGACATGATCATCATGGGCCGCCCCCCCGAAGACATCACGGTCGAAGCCGGGGCCTTCATGGAAAACCCGTTGGTGCTGATCACCCCTTCCAGCCATGCCTTCACCCGGGAAAAATCAATCCAGTTGAACCGCCTCGAGACGGAGGTGTTTTTGGTTCGCGAAAAGGGCTCAGGCACCCGCAAAGCCATGGAGATGTTTTTTAACCAGCACGGCATCCGCATGACCACCGGCATGGAAGTCAGTTCCGACGAAGCCATCAAACACAGCGTCCAGGCTGGCTTGGGGCTGGGCATCATGAGCCGCGACGCGGTCCACAACGAACTGCAATTGGGCCTCCTCAGCGTCCCCGATGTGTTGCATTTCCCGATTATGCGCCATTGGTACGTGATGCACCGCAAGGGCAAACGGCTGTCGGCCATCGCCCAGGCGTTCAAAGATTTCCTGTTGCAGGAGGCCGCCACAATTCTCAACAAAAAGCCCGGCCCCGACACCCTTAAAAAAATCCATCCCGCCGCGACAAACACCCCGACAGACGATAAATACGCCCCCGCAAAACCACATTATGCCCTCACCGGCCCCGATGGAAAGCCGATCCCTCCCGTCCCCCGTAAATTACGTCACCCGTGAAAACCCTCAATGCCAATTTGACCAGACGTCCTTGGGCATAGACGAGCGCATTGTGGTTCACGATGTCTCTCAGGCTCGCGAGAGGGCAAGGGCCGTCGCTCGAAACAGGAACAGAGCCGTCATTCGGGTGCATCCATCATTGCCAGGGCTTCATCAAGCAGGGCTGCGTTCCTTTCAGCCCAGGTTTTCATTGCCTCAAACTCAGCGCTGGAAAAACCCAAATCGCGAGCAAGCCTTTCAACCATTTTCGATTCAGGATCAGGAAACATATTATCCCCGCACGCCAAGGTGAGAATTTCCAGCATAACGGCCACCCTCACCTCGCGGCTGTCAAAGACCTCCAAAGTTGGCTTGGCGTACAATTGCGATGGACCAACGCGGACATCGGTGCGCAGCCCGTTAAGCAATTCATCCAGCAGCTCACCTTCTTTTGGGGAGACACTGTGATCAGAAACGACGAGATGGTGTGCAATCACCACCAGCGTCCGTTTTTGATCATCATTCAAATTGCGCAAAAACATTTTTCTCGCCTCCAATGTCTGAATTTGAAATGCGTATAAATGTTATAAGGGGGAGTCAAGAATCACCATCGAAAAACAACCAGGTATCTGATAGTTGATAACTATGGATTATTTTACACAAATACTCGATCGATACGACGGCTGGCGGACCTGGGCCAAGGTCACGCTCATTTTCCTGTCATTGGGCCTTGTCAGTACGGTGGATTATTATTCGCCATATTATCTTTCGTATTCCGTATTTTATGTTGTGCCGGTGATGCTTGCCGCGTGGGGGATCAGCAAGTGGCCTGGCGTCAGCATTGCGGTTCTCGCAGCCATCATTTGGGCAACGATTGTCGCGCTCACAGGACTCGAGGATTTCGGCCCTGAAGTCCAATTTTGGAATCTTCTGATCCGCGCAAGCTTTCTCACTGTGTTTAGCCTGTTTGTTTCCGCTCTACACCACAGAATAAGGCTAGAAGAATCGTTTGCAGATACAGACGCCCTCACCGGCCTTTCGAACAAACATCGTTTTCTTGAGCGTCTGGAACAAGAAATACTCCGTGCAAAAAGGCACCGGCAAACCCTTAGCATCGCGTATCTGGATCTGGATAATTTTAAAATTACGAATGATCAATTCGGGCATACAACAGGCGATGATGTGCTGCGCATCGTTTCGCAAAAGATGACATCGCACGTGCGAAAAACAGATATTGTGGCACGCCTGGGCGGTGATGAGTTTTCTATTGTCCTGCTGGAATCCGGATACGACAGCGCAAATCGGGTCTTTTGCAAACTACAAGACGAGGTCAACGCCGAGATGAAAGCAAACGGATGGCCCGTCACCATGAGCATTGGTGCCAAGACCTATGACGCTGTGCCACGGGATGCAAAACAAATGATTACCGAAACGGATGCCCTCATGTATGAAGTCAAACGGTCCGGGAAAAACAACATTGTTCACCTGATCCACCCCCAGAAAACCGGATCGTTCCAGGATAAGGGCTAAGGACCCTGGGGCACCTCGAGCGTCATGCTCTATTCCTCATCCGTTGGTAAAGCCAGGGATGAGGGAGTCGCCAAATGCACCACACGTTGCGGGAAAGGAATTTCAATGCCTTGTTCTTTCAGGGCATCGTGAATTGCAAAACGGAGTTCTGAACCTGTCTGCAGGCGTTGCTCAACATCGGTAAGGTAAGCGCGCAGTTCGAAGTTGAGGGAACTGTCCCCAAAACCGGTAAACAAAACAGAAGGTTCTGGATAAGTGACGACGTTCGGGTGCACCTTGGCACAATCTAACAAAAGGGTTTTTATCTGATTAGGGTCGGTGCCATAGGCAACACCCACGACGACTTCCACCCGCCCCAAAATGTTTTTATGTGTCCAATTCACCACCGGACTGGAAATCAGGTCTGCGTTGGGAATGATGACGCTGGCACGCTGAAAAGTTTCAACCTCTGTTGAGCGAACGTTGACCTTTTTAACCTTACCTTCATGGCCACCAACGACCACCCAATCACCCGGCTTGATCGGGCGTTCCGCCAACAAGATTAAACCTGCGACAAAATTACTCACCACGTTCTGCAGCCCAAACCCGAGACCGACCGACAGAGCACCTGCAATCAGTGCCAGGTTTGTGAGGTCGAGGCCGAGGGCGGCTACGGCGACCAAGGTCGCAACGATGGCCCCGATATAGCCGACGCCTGTTTTAAGGGCATCCCGAACACCTTTGTCCGTGGTTAAGTTCGGCAAAATGTGGCGTTCCAGGCCTTTCTGGATTATTCGGGTCAAGAATATAATGGTCATGAACAGGAAAAACCCGATCAACACATCAACAAGCGAGAAGGTAAAAGAGCCAACCCGGATGCCCCGCATCAACTTACCAACGGAGGCCGAAGTCTCCTCGACCCCGAGCCCCCAGACGGGTAAGAGCACCAGAGCCGTGACAATAAGCAGACCAAAATCGAGAAAAACCCGAAACCAAAACAGGGTGCGCTCACTCGCCTCCTGGCTCAGAGCGAAAATGGTGCGGATGCCGCGTCCTATGGTCCCGTTGTAAACCAACGATGCGGCAAGACTTTCGCGGCCAACGCTTCTCAACAATCCCATCCCTGCCAAGACGAGACCGCTCATGACGATTGCCCTCATGAGATAGGTTACCAGCCCTGGATACCCGAGCACCGCCATGACCGGTAAAGCAATCAGTCCCATTGTCACAAATGCACGTGAGCGTGGGAATTTTAAAACACTGCCTTCAATCCTGGTCGCCTCAGGTGAGGTGAACTGCCCCCAAATCCGTGAGTCTAACAAGGAAATCAAAAGCGGAACCATGATGAGGGCGAACAGAAAGGCCGTCACACTTCCCAACTCCGCCGACGGCGTTGCCCACGAAGTCGTCTGACGCAACCCATCCATGAGGAGAAATGCAATCAAAGTCAGCTTGAGACGGAAAATCAGCAGCCGGGAAGCCGTCTCGTCAAAGTTGAGAAGGCGCCATTTCTGACGGTGCGGTGTGAGACCAGCGTTGATCAGACCGTAACCGAGAAAAAACAAAACCAGGCCCCTGACCAAACCCTCAACGACCGTACCGAGTGGGGGGGTAACGAGATCACCCTCAAAGAACAGCAATCCGGTAAGAATGACAAACAAGGTCGGCGCCAAGGCACGCCCCCCACCTTCCACCAGGCCCGCCAACAGTCGATGACTGTAGGTCGGCTGCGCGATACCGTGAACCCGGCCATACCGTGCACGAAGCCAAAGACCCGCCATCCAGCCGGCAATCGCCGTAGCCAAGGCGATAAACAGGTTCCGCACAACGGAGGTTTGTTCATCCGGGGTGCTCCGTATCCCCGCAAGCCACTTCTTTGGCGCAACGACAAACGAAGCATCGAACAATCGCATGGCCTCGGGTATGGCGATTGTCCAGGCCTTCTGGTTAAGCGGGGTAACCGAGCGCACGAACAAGACATCCTTCAGACGTTCCCGGGATCGCAAGCTGATCCTGGATAAGGCCTGTTCCGCCTTGGCGATGACCAGGCCGGCCTGTTTGGCTCGTCCCTCATGGTTGGCCAGTGCGTTGCCCAGCTCCTTGCGACGTTTTTGTATGGCATCGGCTTCAACAGCAGCACCTTCTGCGGGTTGCGGCCCGAGGGATTCCAATAACCCTTTACTTTGTTTTGCCTGCACAAGAGCAGCATCACGTTCTATAGCCGCAGCGTCAGTAATACTTTTAAGCTGCCCTCGAAGATCTCGCTCTTCCAAACTGCCGGTGCGACCGCTTTGAACGCGTTTATCGATTTTCTCGATGACACGATCCCAAGAGCGCACCTGTTTGTCAAAATCAGGAGTCTTCTCCGCTGAGACCGCAATGCTCGCGACGAACAGGACCTGGAAAAGAGCCAAGAGCCCAAGGCCACGGAAAATACATTTACCCATTGTCAAATCCACTTAAAGTGCCGCAAGACCAGGACCTCAATTGTAACGACCGCAACGGATAGCCCAATAACTGCCCAGAATGCCCACGCCGTATCCGCACCGGGTATACCGCCAACATTTATACCGAGCAGACCGGTCAAGAAGCCAAGCGGCAGCATGACGGTGGCAACCACCGTCAACGTGTACATGGTGCGTTCCATACGCTGAGAAATACGGTTCACCAATTCGTCTTGCACCACCGCGGAACGTTCGCGAACCTCGTCCAGTTCTTCAGTAATACGGGTGACGCGATCCACGGTTTCACGAAGACGCCCCTGCACGCGTTCATTTATCCACGCCTCATCCAGTTGCGATAAACGAAAAAGCGCTTCACGTTGAGGGTTAATATATCGCCGCAAAGAAATAGAAACCCGCCGACAATCAATCAGTTCGAAGCGCATATCGCGAATATTCACTTGTTCGCCGCCATCCGCGCCGATCAGCTTGTCTTCCAGTTCGATGAGTTGCTCGCCAAGCATTTCGATAACGGGCCCCATACGTTCTGTCATGCTGGTCGCCAAACGGGCGACCAGATGGCCTGTGGATACCGGTCCCCTCCCTGTTGAAAGCTGGTCCTGGATATCCTCAACGGCCATGAGGCGCCGAAAACGTGTTGAAATGACCCGATGCTCATCAACCCATATTCGGATTGAGACCATATCTTCGGGCTCGGCGCCCTGGTTAAGATTGACCCCACGCAGAACCAGCAGCGTCCCATCACCATAGCCATCGCATCTGGGACGGGTTTCATCCGCCAACAGCCCATCAATCACGAAGGTGTCGAGCTTGCTGTAGGTGCGCAGCCACGTTTCAGTGTTTTCGTGCGCGCAATCAAAGTGCACCCAAATCGCCCCCGAATCAGGCCCCCAATTGTTCACTTCAGGCCAGTCGAGGGATTTGCCGCGCCCGTTCCCATCGAGCAGATAGGCGCAAATTAATTCCGGATGCTCGGACATGGACGACCTCTCATTACGTGGCGTTCAGACACCACCGCGAAGCTTATCTGAAAGTGTTGGAATAGAGAATGATTTACCGTGCGAGGGCAAAAGTCAGAGTGGGTTTTCGGTTCATCCTTAAATAATTTCGTCTTCGTCAAACAGGGGGTCGAATTCGATGTCTTTTCCAATCGCCTCCATGTTTTTCTCTGCTGACGCCAGCTCTTTCACATGTCCAATATGAAATAATGCATCACCTGGATTAACGAATGGAAGGTGCGTACGCCCGATGATAACACCATTGGCAACGGCTTCGATTTCCCGGTCTTCATCGCCAAAGGGGTCTGACACATAGCCAAGAACATCACCTTTGTTGACTTGCGCACCAATTGTTGTGTGGGTCCGAAAGACCCCCCCCACAGGCGAGCGAACCCAACGGCTGCCTTGCACAAACACGGAAGGGCGTTTTGCCGAATTGATCAAACGGCCACCAATCATGCCTTTGTGTTTGAGGACATTGAGGATCCCCTTCAGGCCAACGCGAATTGCAAACTCATCAAAACGGAGTGCTTCTCCTGCTTCATAAAGTAAAACGTCCGTACCCTGTTGTTTTGCCACCTGGCGTAAAGAGCCCTCGCGCAGGGGAGCCTCCATGACTATGGGGGCTCCAAAAATCTTGGCGCTCTCGATCGTCTCAGGGTTGTCTGAACCAAACCGAATTTGCGGCAGGTTGACACGGTGGAGAGCGGCAGAATGGATATCAATACCAAAATCACACCGCATGACGATTTCGGTTGTAAATAAATGCGCCAACTGCCCAGCCAGCGAACCATTTGCGGCGCCAGGAAATGACCGATTGAGGTCACGTCGGTCTGGCAGGTACCTCTGCCCACTAATAAAGCCAAATGTGTTGACGACCGGAACGCAAATGAGGGTTCCTTTCAGCCGCCAAATCGCACTCGTATTAAGTAACCGCCGGATAATCTCCACACCAATAACTTCATCACCATGCACCGCCGCACTGACAAAGATTGCAGGCCCGGGTTTGCGTCCATGGAGGACACGAACCGGCATGACCGCTGGCATGTGATTGCTAAACGATCCTATCGGCAAATCAATTGTGAGCTTTTCTCCCGGGCCCACTGTTTGCCCACCAAATTCGAACGGGGCTTGCATCGCTCACCCCTTACCCTTTGTCTTTGTTTTGTTGGGCTTCGCATTCTTTTCAATGAACTCGATGATTTTACCTGCCACATCAATCCCCGTAGATTTTTCAACGCCTTCCAGGCCCGGAGAGGAGTTAATCTCCATAACAACCGGACCATGGTTGGAACGCAGCATATCAACACCGCAGACATTAAGCCCCATGGCCTTGGCGGAGCGAAGCGCAGTACTGCGTTCTTCTGCGGTTATCTTGATGGCTTTGGCGCTGCCGCCCATGTGCAAGTTAGACCGGAATTCGCCGTCCTCGCCGGTTCGCATCATACTCGCGACAACTTTTCCACCAACCACAAAGGCGCGAATATCCGTTGCTCCGGCTTCCTTGATGAACTCTTGAACAAGAATGTTCACTTTCGCTCCGCGAAAGGCCTCAATGACTGATTTCGCCGCCTTCGGAGTTTCGCCCAAAACAACACCAACGCCTTGGGTGCCTTCAAGCAATTTAATAACGACAGGTGCCCCGCCTGCAATTTCCAGCACTTCCCCGGTCATTTTCGTATCGTGAGCGAAGGCCGTAACCGGCAAGCCAATGCCATCCCGAGCCAACAACTGCATCGAGCGCAATTTATCGCGTGAACGTCCAATGGCGACAGATTCGTTAAGTGGATAAACCCCCATCATTTCCAGCTGTCGCAGAACAGCCATGCCATAGAACGTAACGGAGGCCCCAATGCGCGGGATAACCGCATCATAGTCGATAAGTTTTTCACCGCCATACCTGAGCTCAGGACGATGCGACGTGATGTTCATGTAACATTTCAGGGTATCGAACACGTTTATTTCGTGGCCGCGCGCCTCAGCGGATTCAACAATGCGCTTGTGTGAATACAAGTCTGGATTACGGGCGAGCATTGCGATTTTCATATCATTTACCTATGTATCCAAGTACCCGCGCCACATCGGCGATGGCTCAATTTTCCAAGTATATACCACCATCCGGGATCAATAACCTGGCCTTCTATAAAAATTCCCTCATGAATAACCCACAGGTGTGCCATTCGTCACAGTCATATCCGCCAATAGGGTGTTAAGCGGGTAAATAGAATATTTATGGTTGCGTCTCAAGAACTGACCGCAGACCGTTAAATGACAATCATAGGTTTATAAAAACAACTTTAGATGTACATATCATCAAATGTTAACATACCCCGGTGTGGACTTACGCCCCCAAACCTTGAGATACTCACCGCCAACCATTCTACTTCTGACAAGTGAGGTCCCGTGACGAAAATTCTTTTGATACCAGGCCTTGGCGGCCCCGGGCCCAACCATTGGCAGTCGCGGTGGGAAAAGTCGCGCCCGGGGTGTTCTTATATCGCCCAATCAGACTGGAATATCCCCGACCATCACAACTGGGTGAACAGCCTCGACACAGCCGTTCGGGCGTGCTCCACCCCGCCGGTTTTGGTCGCCCACAGCTTGGGCTGCGCGATGCTCGCCCACTGGGCGTCGCAGGCGTCGCAGGGCCTTTGCGCCACCATTCGGGGGGCTTTGATGGTGGCCCCGGGCGATGTCGATTCCGAGACCCACACCGCAGCGGAAGCCAAAGTGTTTGCCCCCATGCCCTTGTCCCCCCTGGCGTTCCCCACCATCGTGGTCGCCAGCAGCAACGATCCTTATGTCGACCTCCATCGTGCTCAACATTTTGCCACCGCGTGGGGCGCAGAATTGATCAACATTGGGGCTTGCGGCCATATCAATGCCAATTCCCGCCTGGGAAATTGGGATCAGGGGTGGGGTTTCCTGGATGCCTTTACCGGACCGGCCTCCGTCACCGACGCCACCCTGTCGCGAGCCTAACTGGCGGGCCGAACTCACGGGCCTAAACGGGGGGGCGTTTTGGGGAAACCGGTGGTGGGGCCACGGGGGCGACTTCCAGTCCCTCCTCGTCTAAAGTCTGCGAATCCGGGACGGCGAATCTGGATCTTAAACGCCGGATCTGTTGTTCACGATGCAACAGATACAAGCCGCTGATCACAATAATCCCCGCGCCCGCCCACGTCGCCCTGCCGGGCACATCCCCCCAGATCGCAAAACCGATCAAGCTGGCCCAGACCATGGCCGAATATTCAAACGGCGCCAACACCCCGATCGGGGCAATGGAAAAGCCCCGGGTCAGGCACAAGTGTCCCGCCACGCCAACGATACCCAGTCCCCCAACCCACGCCACGTCGACCACCGGCATCGCCCTGAAATCACCCACCACGGACAGGCTGGCCACCACCCCGACCCAGGCATAAAAATACAACACCTGCTTAAAGGCCCCTTCGCCCGGCCCCATCAACCGGGTGATCACCATAAACAAGGCGTAAGACACGCTGGCGAGGACCGCAAACACGGCCCCGCCGGTCCAAAACGCACCGCCGGGGTTGGCGGCGACCACCACCCCTAAAAACCCCACCCCGACAGCCCCCCAACGATGCGGCCCGACGGTTTCTTTCAAAATCGGCACCGACAGCGCGGTCATGATGAAACTTGAGCCAAAGAAAATCACCGTGGCATCGGCCAACGGCAAGGTTTCGAGGGATCTGAAAAAGAAATACGGCGCAAAAAACCCCACCACCACACGCACGAAAAGAACCCCCGGACGGCGCGTGCGCAACGCCCCTGGCGGCAATCTCAGCTGCGCCCAAATCCACATCGCCGGAACAATCAGCCAACTGCGCACGGCGAGAATTTGCAACACCCCATAGCCACCGTCCAACAGCACCTTCACCACCGCATCCATCACCGACAACAGCAATGCACCCAGCAAGATCAGAACAATGCCTTGAGTGTTTTCAATCGGGGTTTCGGACCTCATAAAATTCTCCTTGGCAGTCCCATTGATCAAAAGTTTTTAACACCGCAAAACCACTTATCATAGCGTCGTTTGGCGTTTACGGATAAGGTGCCCAGATTGGAACCATTTAGACTTTTCAAGGGAATATTATGCACAAAGGTATCGTCGCGGGCGCGGTTGTTCTGACCCTGGTCGCCGGGGCAGTGGGTGGATTTTACACCGTTGAATATAAAGTGCGCACGGCCATTTCCGATCAGTTTGCCACGGCCCCGGAACGGTTCCCCGGGGTTTCATCGGCGACCTACCGAACCCTCGACATCGACCTGAGAAACGGCTTGGTGAACTTTTCCGGCATCGAAGTCCGCGCCGACCTGGCCGCCCTGCAAGCGCAGGGGGGGGCTTTTGAACAAACCCCCAAACTTCCCGCAATCAAAGGTGAGGCCCAATTCAGCGTCGAAAACGTCATGATTTCCGGGTTGTGGAACGTCATCTACGGCACCCCGGTCCTGGAACGGGTTGAATTCAGCAACGCGGTGGTGGATACCCGTCAAGCTCAGTCCATCGCCCTGACCGCGTCCCCCACCGCAGCCCAACTCACCATGACCACCAAAATCAACAGCACCTTGTCCACCGGGCGCATCCTTGGTTTGGCCTTGCTCGACAGTCCAGCGGACCAGGCCGTCCCGGCGGTGCGCCTGAACAGCATCGACGCCCAAGACTATAAATTGGCCCTGACGACCACATCGGAATTCTTTGATGATCGCGGCAAACCCCTGCAAAGCGTGTCGCAAAATTCCACCATCACCATGGCCCAAGTGACCGGTGCCAACCTGTCCCCGACCTATCTCGGGCGGTTGCGCTATGAAGGGATCAACATCGACCTTGATGCCGGCCCCACCCCCCTGAACGTCACCTTGGGCGCGCTCACCCTCACCAACAGTGAATTCATCGACGCGCTGATGGTGCGCAACACCACCGAAATCAAAAATCTTCGTTTTGAGGCAGACCAGATCAGCTCCGCCAACGCCCAGAATTTTTTGGCCATAATGGGTGTCGATCAGGTGAACCTTGATGTGAAAATCAATTACAATTTTGACCTCACCGCGCAAAAATTCACCCTCAGCCCCCTTTCGCTCGGCTTAAAAGAGGTCGGCGATGTGGAGGTGAATTTTGAATTGACCAATTTGCCGACCCTCGCCTCTCTCACCGCCTTGCGCACATCAGATGGCCTTGGCGATGCCCCCGCCGGTGCCCCCGTCACTGCGGCGCAATCGACCTTGATCTCCCTCTTTCAAGACACCGCCGTGAACCAAATTTCAATGGCCTACCGCGACCGGGGGGCCGTGCCGAAAATCATCGCCGTGCAAGCGCAACAAGCCAGTCTCGAACCCCGGCAACTGGCCGAACGCTATGCCCAACGCGGCGCTTTGATCGTCAAGACCCTGTTCGGCGAAGAACGCTCCGCTCAAAGCCAAACCACCTTTAACGACTTTTTCGCCGACCCCGATGCCCTGCGGGTGCAGTTGAATGCCAGCCCCCCGGTTAACGTCATCGAACTTCTCAAAAACATTCAGGTCAATGGACCGCGCGCCTGGGGTTCTTTTGAACTGGACCTGCAAGGCGGCCTCGCGGATTGACATGACTTGATTGTCTTCAACAAAAAGGGCGGCCCCGCAAGGCCGCCCTTTTTGTTGTGTCTATGGGCGCGCAATGAGACCCCGTTAAACAACTTTCGCGTCCAACGCGCCTGTTGCGTATCGGTCGAACATGACTTCCAGCGACAACGCCTTGATCCTGGACGCATGGCCCGCCGATCCGAACGCTTCATAACGGTTTTTGCAAATTCCGGTCATGCCCTTGGTGGCTTCGGCGAGGAATTTGCGCGGATCGAAGTTGGACGGATTGTCATGCAAGTGACGGCGGACTGCCCCGGTGGAGGCCATCCGCAAATCGGTGTCGATGTTGACCTTGCGCACCCCCGATTTGATGCCTTCGACGGTTTCGGTGACCGGAACGCCATAGGTTTGAGCCATGTCGCCGCCAAAATCGTTGATGATCTTCAACCAGTCTTGAGGCACCGAACTGGACCCGTGCATGACCAGATGAACGGTCGGGATGCGGGCGTTGATTTCGCGAACCCGGTCGATCCGCAACACCTTTCCGGTGGGTTCCTGGGTGAATTTATAAGCGCCGTGGGACGTGCCGATGGCAATCGCCAAGGCATCGACATTGGTCTTGTTGACGAAGTCTGCGGCTTCATCCGGGTCGGTCAGCATCTGATCCATTTCCAGCTTGCCTTCGGCGCCGATGCCGTCTTCTTCACCCGCTTCACCGGTTTCCAACGAGCCCAAGCACCCCAACTCACCTTCGACCGACACGCCGCACGCATGCGCCATGTCCACCACCCGGCGGGTGGTCGCGACGTTGTAGTCGTAAGAAGCGGGGGTCTTGCCGTCGCTTTCCAACGAGCCATCCATCATCACCGAGCTAAAGCCCGACTGGATTGAGCGTTGGCACACCTCGGGACTGGTGCCGTGATCTTGATGCATGCACACCGGAATGTGCGGATAGGCTTCGATGGCGGCCAGGATCAGGTGCCGCAGGAACGGTTCCCCGGCGTATTTACGGGCCCCGGCGGACCCTTGCAAAATCACCGGGCTGTCGACCGCGTCGGCGGCCTGCATAATGGCTTTCACCTGTTCCATATTGTTGACGTTGAACGCAGGCAAGCCATAGTCGTTTTCGGCGGCGTGGTCGAGAAGCTGGCGCATGGATACAAGGGCCATAAGTCTCTACTCCTTTTCCTATAATGTTGAGTTACGTTACATGCTTTACTTGAATGTTTACAAACGGGATTTGGCTTCGGCGACGACATTTTCAGCGGTGATCCCGAAGTGTTTGTACAGTTCACCCGCCGGGGCCGAAGCACCGAAACCGGTCATGCCGACAAAGCCGCCATCGGGGCCCAAGTATTTGTCCCAGCCAAAGCGCATCGCCGCTTCGACCCCGACCTTGACCGTACCCGCACCCAAAACGCCCGCTTTGTAGGCGTCGTCCTGGGCATCGAAAAGTTCCCAGCACGGCATCGACACCACCGCGGTGGGCACCCCTTCGCCTTGCAAGATGTCCCGTGCCGCGGCCGCGATTTCGACTTCCGATCCGGTCGCCAGCAACGTCACCTGGCGCGCGCCGCCTTCGGCTTCGGCCAAGACGTAGGCCCCTTTGGCCGACAGATTTTCATCCGTGTGGGTGGTGCGCTGTGCCGCCAAACCCTGGCGGGTCAAAACCATCCCCGTGGGCGTAGAATCCGATTCCAGCGCCACCGCCCAGCATTCCGCCGTTTCCACCACATCGCACGGGCGCATGGTGTTGAAGTTGGGCATGGACCGCAACATGGCCAGGGTTTCCACCGGTTGGTGGGTGGGGCCGTCTTCGCCCAGACCGATGGAATCGTGGGTCAACACATACACCACCCGTTTGCCCATCAGCGCCGACAGACGAATGCCGCCCATCATGTAATTGGCAAACACCGCAAAGGTGCCCGCGTAAGGAATGAAGCCGCCGTGCAGGCACAGTCCGTTCATCACCGCGCTCATGGCGTGTTCGCGCACACCGTAGTGAATATAACGCCCGGAAAAGTCCGTGTTGGTCACCGATTGAGTGCTGGGCGTTTTGGTGTTGACCGACCCGGTCAAATCCGCCGAACCGCCGATCATTTCGGGAATTGCTGCGGTCAGGACTTCCAGAGTTTTCCCCGAAGCCTGACGGGTGGCGAGTTTGGGGGCGTCTTCAGCCATTTTCTTTTTGAACGCGTTCAAAGCATCCTGCCAACCCGCCGGCAAGGTGCCCGCGTCGGTGCGCACGAATTCGGCCCGGGTGGCGGCGTCCAGTGCATTCAGGCGTCCTTGCCAGGCTTCGCGGTCGGCGGAGTTGCGGGCCATCGCCGAACGCCATGCTTCGAGCACGTTACCCGGAATTTCAAACGGAGCCGCATGCCAGCCGAGGCCTTCGCGCATGCCGCGGATTTCATCGTCGCCCAGCGGGGCACCATGGGTGTCGTGGGTGCCCGCCTTGGTCGGCGCGCCGTAACCGATGGTGGTTTTGCACGCGATCATCGACGGTTGGTCGGAGGCGCGGGCTTTTTCAATGGCCGCTTCGATGGCCGCGGCATCGTGACCGTCGACCTGCTGGGTATCCCAACCGGACGCTTCAAAACGTGCGCACTGATTGTCCGACAGGGTCAAATTGGTGTTGCCATCAATACAAATTTCGTTGTCGTCCCACAGCACGATCAGCTTGTTCAGCTTCAGGTGACCGGCCATGGAAATGGCTTCTTGAGAAATCCCTTCCATCAGGCAGCCATCGCCGGCCACGGTGTAGGTGTAGTGATCGACAATGTCGTCGCCATAGCGGCTCGCTTGCATTTTTTCCGCCAACGCCATGCCCACCGCCGTGGTGATGCCTTGACCCAACGGTCCGGTGGTGGTTTCGATGCCGTCAACATGACCGTATTCGGGGTGGCCGGCGGTTTTCGAACCCATTTGACGGAAATTTCCAAGGTCGTCCATGGTGATGTCTTCGACACCGGACAAATACAGCAACGCATACATCAGCATCGATCCATGACCGGCCGACAACACAAACCGGTCGCGGTCGGACCAGTCGGTGTGGCGGGGATCAAACTTCATGAATTTGGTATACAGAACGGTGGCCACGTCCGCCATGCCCATGGGCATCCCCGGGTGACCGGACTTTGCGGCTTGAACGGCGTCTACGGCCAAAAACCGGATGGCATTGGCCATTTCGTTATGGGTTGCAGTCATTGGATCTCACTCCTCCGGGTTAGCGCTAAAATGCGTCAAATTGCGTGATGGCCAAGAGCGGCCTTAACCATGTGATAGGTGATCAAAAGTTCAGACAGCGCCAGCGGGTGGCTGAGGGCTGCGTGATTTTCGGCGTCGCGGAACTGGCCGACGTTGTCACGCAGGTGCTGGGCTTCGGGGATCAGGTTCCACAGCAGATCTTCCACCGCCTTGGCGCGTTTGTCCGACAAATCGCCATGAATATCGAGCACATCGACCGGCTTGCCGTCGGTGTCGCGGGCCAGTTCAAGGCGAAAACCCTTTTTCGCCGCGTCCAGCACCGGGGTCAAGTCCGGGTGGGGCAGCGTCGGGCGCAAGGTGTGGCGCACGTTCAACTGGGTTCCGGTTTCCAAATGGTTGCTTTCAGGGGGATAAAACGACACCACCATGTCGGCGAAGGTGCGTTGTGGCTGAATGAAATTAAAGCTGTCCTCAACGCGTTTTTCGATAACTTCCGAGACCTGTTTGGGCGAATACCCGCGCACCTTGGTATCGCGCTGCATTTTCCATTTAAGGCGCAGGTTTTCGCCCGGCTCCAAATAAATTTTAACGTCGTAACAATCGCGCATCGCCCGGGTGGCATAACCCATCAAGCCTTCCAGAATGATGTATTCGCGCGGCTCCACATACTGGCACGGACTAAAAACACCGTGAACATGGTCATAGGTGGGCTTTAAAATCGGCTGACCCTGGCGCAACAGTCGAATGTGTTGTTCCAAAATATCAATATAATTGGCCCCCGGCGCCAACGCGGTGATGGCGCGTTCCGCGCGCGCCTTGCGGTCGTATTTATGATAATCGTCGGTGCAGATGCTGACCACCCGGTCGGGGCCGAGGATCGCCGCGATGCCGTCGGCAATGGTGCTTTTGCCGGACGCGCTGTCGCCCACAATGCCCAAAATAATCGGTCGTGAAATCCGTTTGAATGACATGCTCGGAGGGGTCCTTTAAGGCATCTGGTCGGCGGGAGGAACAAGGTCATGCCACGCGGTCAACAGTTGACGCCGCCCCCCCGAGACCAGCAACGATTGGGTGCGCTCCAACTGGCCTTCGCGCTCGACACCGTCAAACAACAACCCGGTGGTGATGCCGGTGGCGGTAAAGTGGACGTTGGAGGACGCCACCAGATCGGTCAAACCCAGCCACGACGAAGTGTCCAGTCCGGCCTTGGCCACGGCGGCTTTTTCGGTGGTCAGTTGGGGATCAATGCGCATGGTGAATTCACCGCCCAAGGCCCGGATCGCCACCGCCGACAACAGCCCTTCGCGACTGCCGCCGGTGCCCATCAGGGCATCAATTTTAGCGTCCGGCAAGGCCGCCATCAGCGCCCCCGCCACATCCCCGGCCGGATACAGCGCCACCCTGGCCCCGGCCTTGTGGATTTGATTGACCAGTTCACGGTGGCGGGGTTTTTCCAGCACAAACACCGTCAAATCTGAAACCGACTTGCCCAAAACCGACGACAATTGCCCCAGTTTCACCTGGGTCGGGGCGTCGGGGTCGATTTTACCCCGCGCCGGGGCCGGTGCGGCAAATTTTTCCATATAAAAGGCTGGCCCGGGATCGAACAAAGTCCCTTCGGGGGCCAGCGCCATCACCGCCATGGCATTGGTCATGCCGCGCGCCAGGTACGACGTGCCCTCAATCGGATCAACCACGATGTCAAAACGGGTCGTTCCCGCCGCACCGCCATCCAGTTCCCAGCCCGTCGGCAGTCCCGTTATATCGTCCGCGTCCCCGCCCGCACCGTCTTCGCCGAGCACCACCCGCCCAGAAATCGACAGTTTATCGAGCTCGTCGCGCATGGCGGTGATGGCGCTCTGGGTTGACCGGCCACGGTTGCCCCGCCCGACCAGGCCCGCAGCCGCACGCGCGGCGGCTTCGGTTACACGGCACAGCGCATAAACGAACAATCGATCATCACAGCCGGAGACAGCCAAAGACATAGACATTCCTGATCTGAACCAAACACCACCCGCACACAAACACCCGTGAACACCCGCACACAAACAAACGTGCCCCTAAACACAAGTTCCCCGTCACCCAAGGGGGGCAAAAATGAGGACCCCTCCCCATCAATGCAACGACCTCTGCGGCCCAGCGCCCAAAAGCAGACATGTTGACCAAACAACACATTCACCAGGCAACGCGGGCCAGCCCGAAACCGATCCCCCTTGGCATTTTGATGAGCAACGCCTCCCCACGTGCTCAACAAAACGGACAGAAACCTCCAACCCACCCAATCGGAGGAGCCGGAGCGTCCCCATCAAACCCCCTGCACGCGATTCCCAGAACACCCGGGTGGGGGGCGGTGCCGTTTCTTTAGGGTGGCCCCCAGACTACCCAAAGGGGTTGTAAAAAAAATAACCCCTCTTAACTAAGCCATAACGCACTCAATACATTGAATAATTATATGTTGCCGCTGGCATTGAGATAACATGCGACCGCTTGAGCGCGATTTTTAACATCCAGTTTTCCGTAGAGGTTTTTCAGATGAAACTTGACCGTATTGAGCGAAATGCTCAAATCGTCGGCAATTTGCTGATTGGTTCGCCCACGCGCCAGAGAGGCCAGCAATTCTTGTTCGCGAGCCGTCAGGCTGGAAAACGGATCTGCGCCCGAGCGCGATAAATCCATAAACGGAAACACCATGCGTCCTTCGGAAACCGCCAAAACGGTTTCCATCAACACCGTTGAGGCATCACATTTTGAACAGAACCCGGCCCCGCCAAAACGCATCACCTGGCGCGGAATGTCGGGGGCTGAATTGCCCGTAAAGACGATGATCCGCGGCGCGGTATCAATTTTTTGCACCGCCTGCAACACCCCCTGACCGTTGAGGTACGGCATGTTCCAGCCGACAATTCCAACATCGAAATCCAGCCGCTCGACCGCCTCCATAAAGCGTTCGCCGTCAGCCGCCGTGGCCACCAGGTTAAAGCGTTCATCCTGATCGAACAGGTACACCAATCCGGCCAAAATCAAGGGCGACTTGTCGGCGATCACCACATCTATGGGATCGTCTATGGGATCGTCGTCTTGCAGCGCTGCCTCGCTCATGGGTTCGCTCCTCTAAAATGTCAAAGAAGCATGTTGCCCCCGCGTGGATTAACTCCGACATTCAGGGCCCTGAATGTCGGGCCGCTCCACGTGTTTACCTTACCTTTTATGGTTTGATTTTCTGCTTGTGTTTCAGTCAAACCACGGGCATCACAGGAAACGCCCATACGGGTAGGTTAAAAGAAATTTATCAGTTTTAAGATATCATTGTAAAGCACGATACCTACCCAATAAATAAAATTATATATAACTATCTGTAATAAAACATATTTATTTCAGAAAAATAACTTTCTACACCACCCTATCGGGTATAATCAGAAAAAATTTCCGTCAAATCCAGCTTTTTTTATCATCCTACCCGGAAAGGGTCTAAGTCTGCGATCACGGCTGTTCGCCCCGACAAACACCGTAAAAAACCCCCGACAGCCCTCAAACATGTTGCAATTGGCCGTCATTTCACGGAATTTACTGAATTGATCGTAAGAATATTAAAATAAAGGACATTGTCCGATGCGTTTGTTGCTTGCATTGCTGCTTCCCTGGCTACAATTTTTCACCATTGGGAGACCCATTGCCGGGATTATTTGTCTGGTTTTACAGATCTCCCTGGTGGGCTGGATTCCCGCCGCCATTTGGTCCGTTTATGCGTTAGGCCAATACAAAACAGATCAGAAAATCAAGCGAACGCTTGGCTCATAAGTTTTTTTCCCCGAACCCATCCGCTTGCTGTTTTCACAACGTCTGAACCTGGCCCATGTCCCTGCCCCCCCGCACGCCGTCACGCCGCCCGCCGCGTGTTCCCATTTTTAAACTGTTGATCTGGTGTTTGGTGATCGGCCTGATGCTGGCGCTGTTTAACGTTACCCCCGAAGGGGTCTACAGTTGGGCCGGGGAAACCGCCCGGGCGATTTTTGACTGGCTGTGGGAATTTGGCCAAAACATCGGCCCCTACATGATCATGGGGGCCATGTTGGTGCTGCCCGTTTGGGCCGTCTCTTATCTGTGGGGATGGTTCAAAAGGCGCTAACAATATACGGTCATTAAGAACCTGTGACATCATCCGGATATGATATTTTGAGGTCTACGCCACAACGTAAAGTGATCGCGAATGTGTCGCGCCAATTCGGCGGTGATTTCGTTGGCGGCGCTGGCCGGGGTATAAAGATTAATGTAAAACGCCATCAAATCGGGACAGCCATCCTCGGCACCCAAGACCGTCACGGTGTCGGGAACAATGGGTTCCAGCAGCGCCGTCACCGCCAGGTCGGCTTGTAACATGGCATAGGTGGCGTCCATATTGCGCATTGCGCCGGTCAATCGCCAATCGCGATCAACACTTTCCAGCGCACTCAACATCACCGGGCGGAACATGCAGTTTTCATTGCACAACACCACCGGCAGCGTCGCTTGCTTGTGGGCCTCGCCGTTGTGCGCCCCAACCCACACCAAATTACTGCGCAACAACGCTTCGCTCCCCTGCGGGGTGTGGGTTTCCGTGGTCAGGATAATGTCCAGGTCGCCCCTGGACAAAGCCGCTTTCAGGTCATGCGAACCGCCCAGTTGCAAGTCCACGCGAACCTGCGGACAGGCCTGGCTAAAACTTTTCAAAATCGGTGCGGCAAATGGCGCGACAATGTCATAGGGGATGCCCAGGCGCACCTCACCGCTAAATGCGGGGGCGGTGATCAGGGAAAAGACCTCGTCATTGAGTGTAATCATGCGCCCGGCATGCAAAACCAGCCGCTCCCCATCCGGGGTTGGCTTCATTTTGCCTCCGCTGCGATCAAACAGCTGTTTTTGCAACAGGGATTCCAGGCGTTTGATTTGCTGACTGACCGCACCCTGGGTGACGTTTAAGCGACCCGCCGCCATGGTCATCGAGCCGGTTTTCGCCACCGCGACAAACGCACGCAACAAGGCCACGTCGATGTTGCGGATCAAACGGTCTTTGATATTAACGTTCATAATGAAGGTGATTATAAACATTTGTTTTACTAATAACAAGATCGGCGTCATTTTATCCCCAGAGAGAATACACCCCACCCTTGAACCGGGAGACGCCATCATGGCCAACACATTTCTAACTGCCTGCTGCGACACCGTTTTGAATGTTTCGGCTCATAAAAATCCGGATCAGGGTTCGCTGTTCAATCGCGCCAAAACCTGGCTCCGCCGTGCCTACCGCGTTGCCCGGCAGCGCCGTCAACTGCGCGCTCTGACCGACCCGCAATTGAGCGACCTCGGCCTCAGCCGCGGTGCCGCCCAAAACGAAGCGGCGCGACCATTTTGGGATTTTTCATAACGCCCCGCGTTCTCCGATGCCCGGCCCCAGGCAGAGCGCAAAAAACCCGCTGGGTCGCACCCACGCTGGGTTTTTGAACATCTAAAATGCCTTTTTAAGCCGTTTTCGCCGCTTGGGCTTCGGCCTTCATTTGCCGCAAAATCGGGGTCAGGATCAGTTCCATGGCGAAGCCCATTTTGCCACCTGGCACCACGATGGTGTTGCGCCGCGACATGAACGAATGCGGGATCATCTGCAATAAATACGGGAAATCCACGCCTGCGGGAATGTTTTCCGGCTTGCGAAACCGAATGACAACCACGCTTTCATCGGGGGTCGGGATATCCCGCGCAATGATCGGATCGGACGTATCGACCACCGGAACGCGCTGAAAGTTGATGTCGGAGTATTGAAATTGCGGCACGATGTAATGCACATAATCGTGCATCCGACGCATGATGGTGTCCATCACCACTTGCGATGAATAACCGCGCTGAGACGTATCGCGATGGATTTTTTGAATCCATTCCAGGTTGATCACCGGGACCACGCCAATTTTCAAATCCACATGGCTGGGCATATCGACTTTGTCGTTTTTCACGCCGCCGTGCAGACCTTCGTAAAACATCAAATTCGTGCCCGACGGGATCTCTTCCCAATCGGTGAATTCACCGGCTTTGCGGCCTTCATAGGCCGCCGCTTCTTCGTCGGAGTGCAAATACAAGCGCCGCTTGCCGCCGCCCGTTTCCCCATAGGTCTTAAACAGCTCCGCCAGTTTGCCGAATTCATTGGCTTCGGGGCCAAAGTGACTGAAGTTCAAATCACCTGCGGCTTCATTTTCTGTGACTTTGGCCTTCATCGCGGTGCGGTCATAGCGATGAAAGCTGTCGCCCTCGATCACCGCAGGGGTCAAGCCTTCCCGGCGAAACATATGTTCAAAGGCGTCTTTAACCGTACTGGTGCCAGCCCCCGAGGACCCGGTTACGGCGATAATCGGATGTTTTTTCGACACGCTTGCAATCCTTCCCTGTTGGATATCAATTCAACGCCGCTCTAGATGAGCGATCTCTAATATGAACGCAGTATGGCGCAACCGGACCGAACCCGATAGCCAATAAATTACAATCACGGATAGATTAAACGCACGGTGCCCACAACAATTGCAAGCCATACATTCATCCGTTCCAGGGGGAGGTCACGGGGGGCCACGGGGAGACCAAGGGGGGGCAATGGGGTGGCTGACGGGATTTGAACCCGCGACCTCCGCGACCACAACGCGGCGCTCTAACCAACTGAGCTACAGCCACCATAGCTTGGCGAACCTTAACATGGTGAGCTTTTCAGGGGACAACACCCCGAAAGCCGCCCTTATCTAGACGCATCGCATGGTTCCGTCAAGCACCGCTTTGCGATCTTCAGCGCCGACGTCACCAAACCGCCCCGCCCTCCGGGCTTTCCTGCCCAACGATGCATCATATGCGCAAAATTTAGGCACATAATTTTTTATTCAGCCCCCCAATTGCACCAAAAGTTACCCATAACATCATGTTTTTATGATTTTTTTTATCCACAGGACAAATTGGCACGCACTATGCTATTGAAAGGCTATCATGACGACGCGTGCTGCGATGCCGGGCGCGCGCCAGATGACGATAAAGCCAGATGACAACAACGCCAGATGACAACAGTGCTCGTGGCCGGTTATTTTTGCCCACCCGCGATATGGCACACAGTTCTTAGCCCACATGTCCTGGCCCACATGTAATGTGGTACAGCGGAGATCAAGACTGCGATGAAAAAAATCGAAGCCATCATCAAACCCTTCAAACTCGACGAAGTGAAGGACGCTCTTCATGAGGTGGGTCTGCAAGGCATCACGGTGATTGAGGCCAAGGGATTTGGCCGCCAAAAAGGTCATACGGAACTGTACCGCGGGGCTGAATATGTTGTCGATTTCCTGCCCAAGGTCAAACTTGAGGTGGTCCTGGATGACAGCCTCGTTGAACGCGCGGTGGAAGCCATCCAGCAAGCGGCCCACACCGGGCGCATCGGCGACGGAAAAATATTTATTTTGCCGGTCGAGGAAGCCATCCGCGTGCGCACTGGTGAAACCGGCACGGAAGCCATTTGATTAAAACGACCCCCCCTAATGTGGGGCGGTGAACGGATATTGATCCCCCCGCCCTGATCTAACCATCATCCACTGAGGAACAAAACTATGTCTTTGGATTGCAAAACCGCTGATGACGTCATTAAATACCTGAAAGACGAAAATGTCGATTACGTTGATATGCGTTTTACCGACCCCAAGGGTAAATGGCAGCATCTCACCATGTGTTCCGATTTTGTCGGTCCCGACGAATTCGAAGACGGCATTATGTTTGACGGATCTTCCATTGAAGGCTGGAAAGCGATCAATGAGTCCGACATGGCCTTGATCCCCGACCCCACCACCGCCGTGATGGATCCGTTTTCCGCCCAGCCGCAACTGATTTTGTTCTGCGACATCCGTGAACCGTCCACCGGTCAGGGCTATAACCGCGATCCCCGCTCGGTCGCCCAACGCGCCGAGGCTTACCTGAAATCCACCGGCATCGGCGACACCGCCTATTTCGGCCCGGAACCCGAATTTTTCGTCTTTGACGACGTTCGTTTCGAAGTATCCATGAACCGTTGCTCGTATGAATTCGACAGCGACGAAGGCCCTTACGTGACCGGCAAGATCATGGAAGAAAACAACATGGGCCACCGTCCCGGCGTAAAGGGCGGGTACTTCCCGGTCCCCCCCGTGGACGCCGCGCACGACCTGCGGGCCGAAATGGTCACGGTGATGAAGGAAATGGGTCTCAGCATGGACAAGCACCATCACGAAGTGGCGCCGTCCCAGCATGAATTGGGCATGACTTTCGACACCTTGGTGCGCACCGCCGACAACGTCCAGATCAACAAATACTGCACCCACATGACCGCCCATACTTACGGCAAAACGGCAACCTTCATGCCCAAGCCGGTGGCCGGCGACAATGGTTCGGGCATGCATACCCACATGTCGATCTGGAAAGACGGCAAACCGATGTTTGCCGGGAATGGCTATGCGGATCTATCCGATGACGCGCTGTATTACATCGGCGGGATCATCAAACACGCCAAGGCATTGAATGCCTTCACCAACCCGTCGACCAATTCCTACAAGCGTTTGATCCCGGGCTTTGAAGCCCCGGTTCTGCTGGCCTATTCGGCGCGCAACCGTTCCGCCTCGTGCCGCATCCCGTTCTCGACCTCGCCCAAAGGCAAACGCGTCGAAGTGCGTTTCCCCGACCCCACCGCCAACCCTTATCTGGCCTTCACCGCCATGATGATGGCGGGCCTGGACGGGATCGAAAATAAAATTCACCCGGGCGACGCGATGGACAAAAACCTCTACGATCTGCCCGCCGAAGAACTCGCCGAAGTGCCCACCGTGTGTGGTTCATTGCGCGAAGCGTTGGAAGCCCTGGACGTGGATCGTGAGTTCCTTAAAAAGGGCGGCGTGATGGACGACGATATGATCGACGGCTATCTGGCACTCAAATGGGACGACGTCTACAACTTCGAACACACCCCGCACCCGGTTGAATTCCAGATGTACTACTCCTGCTAAGGGATCGGTCAGCACCACGAAAGGCCCCGTCATTGACGGGGCCTCAGACTGTTGACAAAGTCCTCGCCATTGGCGGGGACTTTTGATTCAATAGGTGATGTTGAAAAAACCCACTGCGCAACAGACCGAACTTGAGATGGTTACTCTCGAGAGTTTGGTTCCAC
>Ga0316208_1000362_pt1 | contig 57884 bp, 58 predicted proteins | sample 3monopyrite_MG_FD_204944 | JGI IMG/M metagenome (GOLD analysis project Ga0316208, IMG submission 204944) | Microbial mat bacterial communities from mineral coupon in-situ incubated in ocean water Damariscotta River, Maine, United States -... | ecosystem: Environmental > Aquatic > Marine >... | reverse complement strand
TATAAGCTTGACCCTTGCTAAATTCATTCTTCCCAGAAACTGGGTGTGCAGGATAGAGAATAATTCGATATGTTTAGCGGTAGCATTGGTTTTCATAATTAGAAAAATTAAGTGAGATTATTCTTCTAATGTACTGAAAATCAATGCTTTAACATAACCTTTTAATGGCTAATTTGTTAGTTTTTCAATGAATTGTGTTTTTTTGTCATGTACTTATACATAATGCTGATTACACGGATTAAAGGATGGGAATATGCTTCTATTAAAGCAGGCTTAATTGCTCTATTCCGTAATTTGGCGGCAGCAGAAACTACATGAAAGGCAAACAGGAAATAGATTGTTTCGTACCTCGCAATGACGATAATAAGGCCGTCATTTCGAAGAAGGAACGACTGAAGCAATCTCAGCGTATCGTACTCCGTACAGTACTGGTTCTGTTGCTGATGATTCCGTTCAGTAGCAACATGCTTTTCTCGTGGGGATTCTTTGCGCACAAACGAATTAACCGCTTGGCGGCTTTTACGCTTCCACCGGAGATGATTGGGTTCTACAAACGAAATCTAAATTACGTCACCGAACATGCCGTTGACCCTGACAAAAGACGCTATGCGGCTAAGGATGAGGCACCGCGTCATTACATCGATATAGATCATTATGGAGAAGGCATGGAAGTTTTCGAACTTATGCCACGAACTTGGAAAGAGGCGGTGCAGAAATATACGGAGGACACGCTTCAGGCCTACGGCATCGTTCCATGGCATATTGATTTCATGGTTTTTCGCTTGACAAAGGCATTTTTAGATGGAAATTTGGATTTGATTCTCAGGTATTCTTCTGATATGGGGCATTACATTGCTGATGCGCATGTGCCATTGCACACCACCGAGAATTACAATGGAGGCATGACGAACCAAAAAGGGATTCACGGTTTTTGGGAAAGTCGATTACCAGAGCTTTTCTCAGACAAGTATGATTTTTTGGTTGGAAGAGCTGATTACATCGAGAGTCCGCTTGATTTTGCTTGGAATGTGGTAGAGGCAAGCCATGCAGCAAAGGACAGTGTATTGCTCTTTGAAGCCGAGTTGAATATGGAATGGCCAACAGATAGAAAGTACACCATGGAAAACCGTGGTTCGGTCTTGATGAAAGTTTATTCGCAAGAATATTCCGAAGAATATCATAACCGAATGAACGGCATGGTGGAACGCAGAATGCGTGCCGCCATTCATGCTATCGGGAGCCTTTGGTACACTTGCTGGGTTAATGCCGGACAGCCAAATTTGAAAAAGCTTTATGACCGAGATTTATCTGTTGAGGAACATGAAGAGATGATTGAGTTGGAGCTTAAGATAAAAGGCGCAGACGGCATCAAAGGCCGGCAGCATGAGTAATTTTTCTTGTCATGCTGACGAAGGAAGCATCTCCTTTATCATACTTGAGATTCCTCGTTCCTCGGAATGACAAACTGAGATAAATGGAGAAGAACCCCCTATCAGGATTAAAAGTACTGGAATTGGCTTCAGTTCTGGCTGGCCCAGCAGTCGGAACTTTCCTGGCAGAATTGGGAGCAGACGTTATTAAGATTGAGAACCCAAATACAGGTGGAGATGTAACTCGAAGTTGGAAGCTGAGTTCGGAAGACACAAATTCTGATATGAGCGCTTATTTCGCGTCAGTTAATGTAGGCAAGGAGCATCGGTTTTTGAATTTGAAATCAGCAGACGACTTAGAAACAGTTAAGCATTTAGCAATTGAATCTGACATTATTGTTGCTAATTACCGTAGCGGGCAAGCAGAAAGATTTGGACTAGACTTCGAATCCGTTCGCAAGAAAAACCCGAAGGTGATTTACGGAAACATCACTGGTTTTGGACCAAACGAAAGCAGACCAGCCTTTGATGTTGTACTTCAAGCCGAGACAGGTTACATGTTCATGAATGGTCAGCCAGAAAATGAACCCACCAAAATGCCTGTTGCCTTGATTGATGTGTTGGCGGCACATCAAATGAAAGAAGCTATTCTGTTGGCTCTATTAAACCGCGAAAAGAGTGGAGAAGGAGCATTGGTTGAAGTTTCGCTTTTTGATGCGGCCGTTTCTGCCCTCACAAATCAGGCGAGCAACTGGCTAATGAACGGACACATTCCGCAGCGAATAGGTTCGCTTCATCCCAATATTGCACCGTATGGCGAGGTCCTTAAAAGCAAGGATGACAAGATGATTGTGCTGGCCGTTGGTTCCAATGCGCAGTGCATTGCTCTCTTCAAAGTTCTTGGATTAGAAAAGTTATCTAATGATGAACGATTCTCTAGCAACCAGCACCGAATTGAAAACAGAACGGAATTGCATAAACTACTTCAATACAAAGCGGTTCAGCGCACTTGTAATGATTTGATGAGTGAGTTTCTGTCCAAGAACATTCCGGCTGGAGTCATCAACAACTTGAAAGAAGTTTTTGAGAACGAATCAGCACAGAAATTGGTGGTTAAAGACGGAGAAACGAAACGTGTTTCGCAAATTGCATTCAAAATTTCCAAATGAAGCTGCGCTGGGAATGGAAACGGTTTGATGAACTTACGGCTGACGAGTTGTATACAGTTCTACAGGTAAGACAAGAGGTTTTTGTGCTCGAACAAAATTGTCTTTACCTCGATGCAGATGGAAAAGACCGCAAGTCGTTTCATTTAATGGGGTTTTCTGGCAATGACATACTTGCGTACGCACGAATTGTGGAGCCCGGTGTTAGTTACGAGGAAGTCTCAATTGGTAGGATTCTGAGCTCAGAAAAGGCGCGAGGAACGGGTGCTGGAGTAGAGTTGATGAATCAGGCTCTTTCGCGTATCGAGCAGATGTATGGAAAGATTCCCATAAGGATTTCAGCGCAAACCTACCTTCTCAAATTCTATCAGAAATTTGGTTTCGAATCAACCGGTAAAGAGTACTTAGAAGATGAGATTCCGCATACGGAGATGGTGAGAGGGATAAGTAAAAAGTAATGAGTAGTAAGGAAAAAGGTAGCAGCCCCCTTACTACTTACTACTGAAGTTGTTCAAAGTCGATTCGAGAAAGTGAAAATGAATCATTTTTTAATCAGCGAATCCGACTTTGAACAACTTCACTCATTCCTTCCTCCTAAAATGAATTAAACTTTACCACTTTCATAGCTTCTGTCTTTCCGTCAATCATAAGCTGACATACAAAGGGCTTTCGTAAATTCCCTTTAGGCTCGTACGTGAATTCGTGCATGCCTTCCTCTAATTCTCCCGTATATAACATAGCCAGTTCAGATCCATTCATATCTGTAACGCGGATGGTTGTGTCGTGAGATTTTTTCATATCCACATGCATTTTAGCCGTGCTTAAAGATGTCTGGGTGCGCACTCGCATGTAAAAGTCGTTAGACACCGCTTTTTCGCGCGCAGTTGCTCTTGCAAGTTTAGCCGCTTTAAAATGTTCCTTGCGCTCGTTTTTAAAAACGTACAAGTCGCTTGACTGCGCCATGATGTTTGATACAAAAAATACCGTAATCAGTGTTGTGAAAATTATTCTTCTCATGTTTCCTAGGTTCTCTGTATTCTACTTTGAAAAGGAAATCAATGTTATAGTCATTCATAGATGAAATCGGTTGTTTGCCGAATAACCTCCGATGCTACCTTTGCAGATGCATGTACAAACTCATTCTTCGACCACTTTTTTTTCTCTTTGAACCAGAAAAAGCACATCATCTTGTAACAGGATTATTCAAGTTTATGATGAAGATTCCCGGAAAACGCTGGGTGTTTGAGTCAATATATAAAGTAGAAGACAAGCGGTTAGAAAAGGAACTTTTTGGATTAAAATTTCCGAACCCTGTTGGATTAGCTGCGGGGTTTGACAAGCAAGCTTCATTCTACAAGGAGTTCAGTTCGTTAGGATTTGGTTTTATCGAAGTTGGAACCATTACCCCAAAACCACAAGATGGAAATCCGAGACCACGTATGTTTCGATTGCCAAAAGACCAAGGGTTAATCAATCGCATGGGTTTCAATAATGGAGGTCTGGAAATGGCTCGAAAAAACCTTCAGAACCGCGACCGAAGTTTCATCATAGGGGGCAACATAGGTAAGAACAAGATTACACCAAACGAAAATGCTGTTGATGACTACTTGGAATGCTTCCGAGGATTACATGATTTGGTAGATTATTTCGTAGTGAATGTGTCTTCTCCTAACACGCCAGGTTTACGCGAATTGCAGGATAAAGAACCATTGCTTCGCATTCTGAATGCCTTGAAAGTGGAGAACGCAAAGAGTCCAACGCCACGGCCCATACTTCTCAAAATTGCACCAGACTTGACGGATTCTCAGCTGGACGATATTGTGGAGATTGTGGCTGAATCGAAGATTGATGGCATCATTGCTACCAATACAACTATCTCTCGTAATAAGCTGAATTCGAGTAAAGAATTGCTCTCAGAAGCAGGAGGATTGAGCGGTAAACCCGTAAGAGGAAGAAGTACAGAAGTTATCCGCTATTTGCATCATAAAAGCAAAGGTTCATTCCCTATAATTGGAGTAGGCGGAATCCATTCTGCAGAAGATGCTATTGAGAAGCTGAATGCCGGTGCAAGTTTGGTGCAGGTTTATACTGGTTTCATTTATGAAGGGCCTATATTGGTGAAGCGTATCAACCAAGGAATTTTGGCTGAATAGTCTTGTGTGAACCAAATCACACTACTTAGTGTTGGATATTCGAAACTTGTACAAAATTCAAGCAACATGAAATATCTATTCTTCGTTTTTACAATTGTCGTTTTACTTGTTGCCTGTGGCGAAAGCCCAAAACAAGCAGCCAATAAGCAGCAAGCTGCCGATTACGCTGCATCAATGGAAATTGAAAAAGAAATAGGAGAGCGCGTCCGCAAAATGTATCAGCCGCTTGCTACTTCTTCTGAAAACCCAGAGAATATCTTATCTCCAGAAAAAGTACACTTGGGTAAAGTGCTTTATTTTGATAAACGCCTTTCTAAGGATGGAACTCAAAGTTGTAATTCGTGCCACAACATGAATACGTACGGTGTAGATAATCTACCAGTTTCGCCTGGCGATAATGGCGGAAACGGAACTCGAAACTCTCCAACGGTGCTGAATGCAGTTTTCCATACAACACAATTTTGGGATGGACGAGCGAAGGATGTGGAGGAGCAGGCTGGAATGCCAATCACCAATCCAGTAGAGATGGCAATTCCATCAGAAGATTTCTTGGTTGAACGTTTATCGGGAATAGAACTTTACAATGAAATATTTCCAAAAGCATTTCCAGAAGAAGACAAACCACTTACGTATAAGAACATTACAAAAGCAATTGCTGCCTTTGAAAGAACGCTTATCACGCCTTCCAAATTTGATGATTACCTAACGGGTTCTACTGGTGCATTGACCTTAGAACAGAAAAAAGGACTAAAAACCTTTTTGGATGTAGGCTGCATTTCTTGCCACATGGGAAGCACGTTTGGAGGAAACATGTTTCAGAAGTTTGGAGTGTATGGCGATTATTGGGAATACACTAAGAGTACAGTGGTTGATGATGGGCGATTCGAAGTGACGCAAAATGAAGCTGATAAGTATATGTTTAAGGTTCCATCTTTACGCAATATAACAGAGACACACCCTTATTTTCATGATGGCAGCGTAGCCGATTTGCGCGAGGCTGTAAAGATTATGGCTAAGGTCAATTTGAACAAAGACCTTACTGATGTACAGGTGTCCGACATAGTAGCCTTCTTAGGTTCGCTTACGGGTGAAGTGACGGAAGAGATGTCATCTGTACCAGTAGAGTTGCAATAAGGAGAATTAACTTCGCACCATGAGCGAAACAGTGCAACTGATAGAATGTCCGCGCGATGCCATGCAGGGCATCCACGAATTCATTGATACCGATAAGAAAGTAGCGTACATCAATAAGCTACTTCAATGTGGTTTTCATACGCTTGATGCTGGCAGCTTTGTATCACCAAAGGCGATTCCGCAAATGGCAGATACAGGCGAAGTGTTGGATAGGTTGGACGAAGATTCGGCTACAAAGCTATCGGTAATTGTAGCTAACAAACGTGGCGCATTAGATGCTGCCAATCACCCAAGAGTGGATATTCTCGGATTTCCGTTCTCCGTTTCGGATGTTTTTCAGCAGCGGAATACTCATGCTACAAGAGAAGAAGCATTGGATAGAGTGAAGGAGATGAAAGAGCTTTGCGTTAAACACGAGAAGCAACTTCTTATCTATCTCAGTATGGCTTTTGGAAATCCGTATAACGAGAAATGGAACCCAGAGATTGTAGCAGAATGGACAGGAACGCTTGCTGCTCTCGATATTCAATTGTTTATGCCATCCGATACCATTGGTTCGTCCAATGCCGAATCTATTACGGCAGTTTATAGTCTTTTAAATAAGGAGTTTCCGAATCTTGAAATTGGCGCGCATTTACACACCACTCCCGATTCTTGGGAAGAGAAATTGGATGCCGCTTGGGACAATGGTTGCCGCAGATTTGATTCTGCGCTTAAAGGTTTAGGCGGTTGCCCTATGGCGAAAGACGATTTAACGGGAAACATGCCTACCGAACGCGTCCTTCAATTCTTGGAAGGGAAGAATGTTGTTTCAGGAATTGATGAACAATCGTGGGCTCGTGCTATGATGCTGTCTTCCACAACCTTTCCTGTTTAAACGGAGTCTTGGGTTACGTTTTACTCTTTGCCTGTAGTCTCTTACGAGTTGGATTCTGCTAGTTCATTCAGAAGGTCAATGGTTTCCTGTGTATTCCATTTTTTAATCCCTGAACTACGGTGCACCACAGCACCGTTCCTGTCTATGATAAAAGTAGTAGGCAATGAACCGAAATGGAGTTCAGTTCCTGGATTGGTTTCATAAACGTAAGCGGGTATTTTCCAATCTTTTCGTTCTAGATATTCCTTTACCGTTGTTCCAGACTCGTGCGCAGCAAACACAAACACCACGTTATCATTCGTCTGCTCCATCAGGTTAATAATGTTGGGCATTTCGGCAGTACATGGCCCACACCAAGTGCTCCAGCAGTTTAGGAATATCACTTTGCCATTAAGTTCTTCCAATGTAATGGCATCACCAGACATATCGGTCAGTTTCCAGTTTAGCGATGCAGTAGAGAGCGGTGCATTCTCATTTAGTTCAGTCGAGCTGAATAAACCAAGTTCCAACAATCCTTGCTGAAGCTTTGTGCGACCGCTGGGTGTAAGAATAATAATCAGAAACACTACGTAAACTACATCCAACAATTTCTGCCAAGGCGACTTGGCCTTAAACTTTTCCCACCGATCCTTAATGAATTTCATTGTGCAAAGTTCCGTTAAACAAAATGACTCTACGTGTTTTTGATTACACAACTAACACCAGCGCTTGACGTTGATAGTGGAGTAGTTCAAGCAAGGTAATAGAATGCAAAAGGGCCAATCTTAGAAAAGATTGGCCCTACCTTTTTTAGCGTTTCGGCTAAATTATTTAGACACGAAACTCCGTGTGTCGTATTGGTTTCTAACCGATTGCTCAAAGGTGTTTAAGAACCGCATTTCAGCACTTGATGGCTTCGTTGCATTCAGCGTTTGAACAATAATCTTGTTATCAGCAGCTACATAATAGCGTTGCTCCGTTCCTGACGCTGTTTCGTACGTCAGTTTTCTGAAATAGGCTTCTTTCGGATTTCCTAGTTGGAATACCACATCGGTTTCATCGTCCACCAATGTCATGTTATCAGTTTTTAGCTTCTGCTGTTCCTTATTAATGTAGGTGTTGAAATAGGCATAGCTCACTTCGGGGCCAACCTCTACAATTCTGGTAGCGTAGTGTGCTCCGTTTTTCACCAAACTGTATTCAGCTTCATGTCGGTTCACTTCTAATTGTGGAATATCTGGCCATTCAACGGTAATAGGTGAGTTTTCTAATCGTACTAAACTGCGGCCGTTTGTATATTCTAAAACCTTCGCACGCTTGGGTGTTTTTGCTTCCGTTAAGTAGGATAGTTGACCAGCCGGAGTGTCATTTATAGAATATGAACTAGCGAAAAAATGACCAGGAACTGAAAGTTCGTTGTGGCTCGCATAAATAAAAATGGTTAGAACGTCTTCGGTTGCTATTGCATCGATATGAAACTGAGCATACTTGCCAAGAGCATCTCCTGATACGGTTAAGTTCCCGTTTTCGGTTCTTACTTCACCTAGGGTAAGATTGACTATTGGTAGTCCATGCATCTTTTTCAATTCAGCAGCAAACTCATCCGTTCGGCATGCAATGTCGTATGGATTCGGATTCTCAAGTTTAGCAGCAATGAAAAGTTCATCATCATTGGATGCGGCCGTTAGGTAGCCATAGGCCAGGGGAGTAACCGTTGGTTTTCCCGGAAACTCACATTTGAGACCCGACTCCGGCATTTCTAACTTGTAGGACCATCCCCAATCGTATTTCTGATTCTTGGTGATTTGTGCGCCAGCCGTGATGGCTAGCGACAACATGGCTGTTGTAGCTGCTGCTTTAATCTTCATGATGTATCAGGCTTTGGTGAATACCTCAGAAAGAGGTACAATGGAGTGGCGGCTTTTGCCGCTTAGGTTTCCTAAGGTGATATGTTGATTTTCCAACATGATTGGATCGCATTTAACCGATTCAATACCTTTTGGGTTACAACTATTTTCGAGGAGGGTCAGAAAATTGCGGTTTAATTACCACGTTTTCTGATGAATCGATGAACGCCCAGTTGATTACAGATTTGGATATTCCTTCAAGAACTTTCTGTCAAAGACTAAGATGGCGAATGCCACAGTGGAGATAACAATCAACCCAGCTACACCAGTAATTCCGGTTACTAAGGAATGACCTCCCCAAATAAAGTAAAGCGTAATGGCAGCCGTACCGTTAATCATTCCGTGCATAACGCATGGGCCTAAAATGCTGTTGGTTTTAAACCTGATATACGCAAACGGAAATGCCAGCGAAGTGGTGAACAGGCACATCATTCCAACTCCAATTACTGGGTATTCGGGGTAGTTATGTCCCATTAAAATAATAGGTGCATGCCATAAGCCCCAAACCATTCCAATTAGAAAATTGCTTTTAACAAACCCCATTTGTTGAGTCTCTTTTAGGAGTAGCCCGCGCCACCCAAACTCTTCCCCAAACATAAAAGGCAGGTTAACGGTGAAAGCACCAAAAATACCGCCAGCAAATGATATTAGTATCAATGGAATGGCACCTATTTTGAATGGCATTTTTTCTAATTCTGCCTCAATATCAAAAGGAATGTCTGTACCTCCAGATGAAATAATTTCAGCGATTTTCTGAATGATGCCTTCTGTGCTAAAATCAAGCATTCCAAAACTTGGCACGCCCAAACTATTACCTGCAACCCAAATAACTCCGAGTGTTCCAAGAACAAAAGACATTGAAATAAGAATGGTGGCCACCATCCATTTCCATTGTATCCCATTCCATTTCCAACCTATTTCGGATAACGGCTCTTTGTAGATGTATTTCTGCACAATGAGTGCTGCAAAAGCGGGGGCGGGCATGTAGAAACAGGCAACAATAAATAGAGATAGGAATTTACCGTATTCAATTGCTCCGAAATAAATTATTGCTGCTGCCAAATAGCTAATTCCGTATGCAATTGCGAGGAATAACCCAATTTTCTTCCAGTTCATGAATAGTTGAAATTATAATGTCTTTTTCAGAAGTTTGACGATTTCGCTGTGGCTGTTTTGTTTAACCATCGACAATGCTGTGTCGTTACTAAAATCGGCCTTGATGTTTGCTTCAGCACCATTCGCTAATAAGAATTCAACTATTTCTAGATGTCCAAAAGTTGCTGCTTCTATTAGGGGTGTGGTTAGAAATTCTGGATGTTGATAGTTTGGGTTTTCGCCCATTCTAATGTGATACCTAACTAACGATAAGTCGCCATTTTGTACGGCAACAAGCATTTCTTTCCAATCTCCAGTAGCCATTTTCTACTTGTTTTCTACTAGAAAGTGTGAAGTTAGTTTGTCTTTTTTAAGGTTACTTTCAGTATTCCTGAATTGTTGTCAAAAAATCCTTTGGCATCATTGGCAAATAGCAGTAACTCCCCATCTCGCTTCATAATTACTTCTGTTGATATTCCGATTGGGAATTTCCAGTTCCCGACTTTTCCGCAGAGCTTCATGTAGTACTGGCTCGGCAAAGGCTTAAGAAGCATTCCGAAAAACATGGGAGCGGTAAAACCTTTAAATCCGTTTGCATCAGAAGGAGGGAAGTCAGAATCTTGCCACTTGCCTTCTGCAGAGATTTTGTAGGTCTCACCTTTGGATACAACAATTTGCGTGGATGTTGGGAAAACATTCGCAGCCACTTTTATCTGCTGCGAGAACAATTGTGTACTCACAGTTGATAAAGCAACACAGAAAATCACTGGCAGAAAATGACTCATGGTGCAAAGATGGAATTCCATTGGATCAAACATAATTGAGATTTGTACAATCCACCAATCAAGTGATTGCTGTCACGATCTATTTTTATAGAAATCGTTTCTTGCAGTATGCGTTTCAAAAGTCTGATGTCCTTTGCAACTTTGATGCTAACCATGGTTGGTCGTAACAAGAACATTTACAATTCTCCAACCATACAACAATTGCCAAAAGAAGTGTATTTGGCAAAGATGGCTGAAACGGAAAACCCTTATGTATTGGATATTCGCACGCGGATGGAATATAACCGTGGCCACGTGGAAGGCTCTCAAAGCATGAGTGTGATCGGAAATAGTTTTGACGAGAAGATTGAATTGCTCGACACAACCCGAACGGTTTTTGTTTACTGCGAAACAGCACATCGCAGTCCGTTTGCAACCATGAAGCTGAAGCGAATGGGATTTACCCGAATCTACGACCTGAAAGGCGGATACATGACCTTGCGAGAAAACTAATCCTTTGTAATCCTTAAGGATTACTCATACCAACCAAAGACATTTCGGTCAAAACAGCAAAGCGACCTACGAATTGCTGAAAGCCGATGCTTTCTTCAGCTTTACCTCCCTTGGTAAAATTGACGCGAAGGGTGGTGATGGAGATTTTTTTTGCGAAAAGGACTTAAAGTGCCGACCTCTTCAACTACGACCTGTCGTACAATCTTGGTCTCAGCTGTTGTTGCCTGAGGGATTGAAGCTATTTTGTTGTTTCTTTTTGTTTTTTGAGGTGAGAGCCAGAATCTGTTCCTTTGACTTTTTGCAATAAGGAAAAATGAACTACACACCATGATTGAACAAACCGTACTTGAAATCTCCAAATGGGATTATAACGAGCCTTCAGAGCCTATTGAAGATAGAGAACGAATATTAAATTTTACTTCGTTGGACGTACAGAAGAAAAGGAATTCGCAAAAGAAAGGCTTGGCCTGTAGGTTCACTGGTCAATTTGTCTTCGAAGAAGCAGTTTTGTTGGAATTCGTAGGAGAACATTCCTACGTTATAGATTTTCATGAGGTAATAGATAAGAATGAGCTGCTAAGGATGATCCGAAACTCATTTACAATGTTCTATGAAAAATTTGAATTCATGAAGCATACTACTGTACTGAAAGACAGGGAATTAAGTCCGCTTAATGAATCGTTGATTGACCTTGATGCAATCCTTCCGCTATTGGAATCAACTGATTCTGTGCTAGGTTAGAACTTAATCCACAATGTAAGTGTATTCATCTCGCTGGTAAATAGTAAAAAGCCCTAAACCACCAAGTACATTGGAAGTAACATTAAACGGAGAGGCTGAACTGCTGGGGTGTGAATTTGCTGCCTGATTAAAGGTTCGATAGAATTGAAAGCCTGGTTCATCCATTGACCAAAGTTCTATGGTTAATGTATCACCATGAAAAAATGAGCCTCCATAAGGTATCGGTACATCAATCACTCCATTCGTGTTCAGTACATCAGCAATGGCGTTCGAAGATTCTTGAAAAGGAAAGTGGTAATAGCTAAGCCGAGAGCGGAAATAGTTGGCTTCGGGCGCGGGATCAACGGTATAAACATGTACATTATAGAAATCGAATCCCGAAAGTTGAATCACTTCAAGTTGAACAGAGTCTATCATTGCTTTGGCTGGAACGGTGGATGTCGCATGTGCAGTTCGTACGCCATCGGTAGCAGATAGAGAATACGTGTTTCCGGTAACGAAACCATAATTAACAAGGAGGTATTGTCCTGTAGTTGTTTCGCTGAATAGGCCAGTATTACCGTTTTGGTCGGTTATAAAAATGCTAGCGTTGCTTATCGGGCCTATGCCAGCAGCATCTGTAAATCTTCCAGTTGTGGTCAATGGCATCGATAGCGAATCGTTTCCAACAGCAAATTGCGCGTTAATAACTAATTGTTGGTTCCCGTCATGAAGATTGATGTCTACCACTTCCTCGCAAGAAATGAACGAAATGACGGTGGCTAAAAGCAGAAGTAGATTTTTCATGGATCTTAAAACTTAAAACTTAAAACTCCAGTTGATGGATGGAACAACAGGGAAAAGCGAAAATTTAACAGCTTCCACTGTACCAGGATTAGTCGTAGATTCCTGATAGGAAATACTGTAGGCATTTAATCTGGAATAGACGTTATAGATGGAAAGCGTCCAATCGGAATGGAATTTCTTGTTCTCTTTTCCATGCAGCGTCACTCCAAGGTCTAAGCGGTGGTAATCGGGCATCCTGTAGCCGTTCTTACTGGTAAAAAAGGGCACCGACCGATTGTTAAATATGTAGTAGCCTACGGGAAAAGTTACTGCATTACCAGTATAATACACCCAGTTTGCAGAAATCGACCAACGCTTGGCAACCTTATAGTTGATAACAATGGCCAGGTCGTGCGGACGGTCTTGCCGCGCAGGATAATAGCCTCCGTTGTTGATACCGGCAATCTTCCGTTCGGTTCTCGAAAGGGTGTAGGCAATCCATCCTGTTAGCTTACCTCTTGTTTTTCTGATAAGGAATTCGACTCCATAAGCGCGCCCAATGCCAAAGGCCAACTGAGATTCCACATTAGGGTGCGAAACGATGTTTGCTCCATTCTCGTAATCGATTGCGTTGTGCAGTATTTTATAGTATCCTTCCACAGAAATGTCCAACATACCATGCAGCACATCATGGAAATAGCTGACCGTAAATTGATCGGAGAATTGAGGTTTGATGATGCTGCTTGATGGCATCCAGAGGTCGTTGGGAGTAGAAGATGTGGAATTGGAGATAAGGTGCGTGTATTGGTACATACGCTGATAAGATGCTTTGAGTCCGATGGCACGAGTAACAGCATAAGAAATACTGGCTCGAGGTTCAAATCCAAAATAGGAGACCATATTCTGAAGTGGTCGGTAACGCGTTGAATCTGTTGCTAGATTATACGCATTATAAGTGTAAGAAATGTCCGGCCCCAACCTGTTGAACATGGATAATCGGAGGCCATATTTGGCGTTGAATCGCTTGCTAATTTTTTGCTCATTGCTGGCATAGATAGCTGTTTCTGTAGCGTATCCGTCCTTAGGTAGTTGCGAAGTACGTCCATCAACAGAACGGGATTCCAACTTACTTATACTATATACATGAAAGGTTTCGTGCACACCAAACCGAAGCGTATTCTTAGGATTTTGATAATAGTTGAGGTCTTCCTTCAAGGTAAAATCCATAATTCCAGAGCGGAGTTCATAATCTGAATTGGGTGAATTGTAACCCTTTTGAGCTTCATATTGGCTAAAGGCCAAGGACGTGTTTGAGAACAACTTTTCGTTAACCACCCAGTTCCATCGGAAGGAGCCCAAGGCATTTCCCCAATTGATGTCTTCATTGCCGAAAGAGAGCGCATCATGGCCATAATAACCAGAAAGGAAGACCCTGTGCTTTTCATTAATGCGGTAGTTCAATTTAGCATTGAAATCGTAGAAATAAACCTGATTTACCTTCGATTCTGGCGAAAGCAGTGGAATAAAAAGGTCCATGTAGGTTCGTCTTCCCGTTACAATAAAGGAACCTTTGTTCTTCACAATAGGACCTTCTGCGGTTAGTCTAGCAGAGATAAGTCCGAGGCCGCCAGAAACACTATATTTTTTGAGATTGCCGTCTCGCATGTGCACATCCAAAACAGAAGAAGAACGACCTCCAAACTCGGCTGGTATTCCAGATTTGTACAGTGTCACATCTTTTACCGCATCCGAGTTGAATACAGAAAAGAAACCCAGAAGGTGAGACGGATTATAAACAGTTGCTTCGTCAAGTAGCACCAGGTTCTGACCCACATTTCCGCCTCTCACAAAAAAGCCCGCTTTTCCTTCTCCAGACGAACTGATGCCCGGCATCAGTTGCAAAGCGTTCAGAATGTCTTTTTCGCCAAATAAGACAGGAATGGCATTCAATTCCTTGATGTCCATTTTTACAATTCCGACATCGGTATTGCTCACCCGGTCGTTGTCCTTAGTTGCTTTGATTATCACGTCTTCTAACCTAACATTAGATGTTTGTAAAGCCAATGTTTTGGTGATGTTCTGCTTCAGATTAATTTGAAGCGTATCTGAATCAAAACCCAAATAGGAGTAGACCAAGCTGTGTTTTCCAGCAGGAAGCGTTAAGGAATAGAATCCATAGATATTGGTTGATGCCCCAGATTTTGTGGTTAAGTCGAATACGCTGGCACCAATCAGTTCTTCTCCAGAAACGCTATCGCGCATGCTGCCGCTAATCGTAAACTCGTTCTGACCATAGCTCTGGTTTCCGACTATAACAGTCAAAAACGCAGCCAGACAGGTGCCAAGTAGAAAGCGGATTATCGGAAGGCTCAACGAGTGTGTGTTTCTCTCGCAAAGCTAAACGATTGAAAACTTGGTTTAAGGTTCAAAAATCCATGTCAACAACTACGGCTTAGACTAACGCGATCTTCAGCCCAAAAACACAACCTTTGGCTGCATGGCCGAACAGAACAAAAATCAAGATGCAATTCTACGTAAGCTAGGAATAGCGGCATTGAATCCCATGCAAGAAGAGGCGCATAAGGCCATTTCTTCCAATTCAGAGGTTGTACTGCTTTCTCCAACGGGTACGGGTAAAACAGTGGCGTTTTTACTGCCTATTATCGCAGCATTGAATTCCGAATTAGAACAGATACAAGTAATGATTCTTGTTCCTTCAAGAGAGCTTGCCATTCAAATAGAGCAAGTGGTGCGCGAGATGGGAAGCGGATATAGAACTACTGCAGTTTATGGTGGCGTATCGGGCTCTAAAGACAAGCTAGAACTCAAGCATCCGCCTGCTATTTTAATTGGCACACCGGGTAGGGTGGCCGACCATGTTAGAAGAAAGAACATTTCAACTCAATACATTAAAACCTTGGTGTTGGATGAGTACGACAAATCGTTAGAGGTTGGTTTTTCTAACGAAATGAGTGAGATTATTGAGGCTTTGCCCAATCTTGAAACAAAGGTTTTAACCTCTGCTACTCAGAAAGTGAAGATACCGAGCTTTGTTGGAATTACCAATGCCAAGCATCTCAATTTCCTGAAAGAAACCGAACTACAGTTAGAGTTGAAACTGGTAGTTTCTCCTACTGAAGACAAACTGGAGACTCTTGTTGACCTACTACAACACATTGGTCGAAAAAATGGCATCGTATTCTGCAACCTCAAGGATAGTATTGAAAGGATTAGCGACCACTTGTACAGAAAACAGATTGACCATGTTTGCTTTTACGGTGGTTTAGAACAAATTGACAGAGAACGGGCGCTTATTAAATTCAGAAATGGCACGCACAGATTATTGATTGCTACTGATTTGGCTGCCAGAGGAATTGACGTTCCGGAACTAGATTTCATTGTACACTACCAGCTACCGCCAAGGCCAGATGAGTTTATCCACCGAAATGGAAGAACTGCAAGAATGAATACCGAAGGAACTGCTTACGTGCTAAAATGGGAAAAGGAAATGCTTCCAGTGTTTATAAAAGGAGCAAGGGAAATTTCTCCATCTCCAAGTAAACAAGCGTTGACCAAAGATTGGGAAACGCTCTATGTTTCTGGTGGACGAAAGGATAAAATATCCAAAGGAGATATTGCCGGCCTATTCTTTAAGCAGGGCAATCTGAGCAAAGATGAATTGGGTATGATTGAGTTAAAGAAAGACTGTGCGTTTGTATCTGTGTCGAGTTCAAAATCAGCGCAGCTTGTAAAGCTGCTTAATAACAGCCGATTGAAGAAGAAAAAAGTACGAATAAGCCTGTTAGATTAAGCCTACATGGATACTCCGAAAGAACAACAACCCAATAACCCGCTGCATGGCGTAAAGCTGGTGGATATGCTTGAAGCATTGGTAATCCATTATGGTTGGGAGGAAATGGGATATTACATCGATATCCGCTGTTTTACCTACGATCCATCTGTTAAATCTAGCCTTAAGTTTTTGCGAAGAACCCCTTGGGCCCGCGAAAAAGTAGAACAGCTTTACTTGGAGATGAAGGATGACCAACGGGAGGCTTAGCTCTTTCTTCTGAAGTAAGCGATTGCGTAAGCAATCAACACCACCATAAGGCAAACGAAAAACACTGTGGTTGACAATGCTTTCACTACGGAGAATGTGCTTGTCAATTCTACCATCAAACTTGTATGGTTCGGATAGCTAAGCAGCATGGTAATAATGCCTGCGTTTTCTAGATAATCGGCCAAGCCTGCTACAACTGGGATAAACGCCACGTTGACTACCCAACCTTGAAACTTGCCCATCTTACTTAGCAAATAGACCGTAATAAGGCTATAGCTGATAGCGAACAATCCGGGATAAATCATATCCAACGGCAATTGCCGTGTGAGGTAGGCGTGTCTGCCTTCCTTGCCAAGTGTATCTAACAGGTGTTGTACATACTGTGCTTCGTAGCCAAATGGAAGCTCGTCCAACAGTTGCATGCCATTTGCAAATGCCATAACCTGCGGAATGGTAACTAACAGCATAACTGCATAAACAATATTGGTTCCTACAAAAAGTAAGAGAATGTTCTTGCCGCTGATGGTTTTTGGTGGCGGGGCTGACATGAAAGTGAAATCAGGCCTTATTCCTCACACCTAACCAAATTAGCAGCATGACCGATGGGAACATGAGGATACTGTAAATTGCCGATGGAATGCTCATCACCGAACTGCCAAGAATACCTGCCGCAATTGCAATGCCGAGCGTTCCGTTCACCACGCCCACTTCCACACCAACCGTGATTGCCTGCTGTTTGTTTCGTGTTAGTAGGAGTGTGACGGAATAACCGATAGCCATGCCAATCAGGTTGAGGATGAGGGCTACTGGACCAGCCATCTTAAAGAAATCTCCGATGTTGGCACGCTCTTTCAAAAGGGCAGCGGCAATAATGAGTACCAAGAATACGGCAGAAATGATTTTGACGGGTTTCTCCGCTTTCTCAGCTAACACAGGTTTTCGGTTGTTGATAACCATGCCTATGATCACGGGAATGACCGTAATGGCCAATATCTGCGCCACCGTTTTCCCGAATGGAAGATGAATACTTCGTGTTTCGCCCATGTATTGCTCCAGCCCGAGGTTGACAAGAATCGGAATACTGAAAACTGTGATGACGCTGGCAATGGCTGTGAGGGTGATACTCAATGCCACATCGCCCTTAGCCAAATTGGTAATGAGGTTGGTGGTGGCACCGCCAGGACAGGCAGCCAAAAGAATGAAACCAACGGCCAGTTCGGGTTCGAGCGGAATGACCGCCAACAGGCCAAAGGTGACCAACGGAATGGCAATCAGTTTGAGCACAACACCAATGGCAACCGCTTTCGGAAAGCGAAGCACGCGCCTGAAATCATCTACCACGAGCGAAAGTCCCATTCCCATCATGATGATGAAAAGGGCGAGTGGAAGAAATACTTGTGTGATGATGTTGGTTTCCATGGGGTTGGTTATGAAAGGGAAAAGTATGGAATTCGGTACGAACTTGGGCGGGGTAGCGAGCGTTTAGCTAAGCGCGTAACGCCTGCGATTGACAGCAGTCAGACCTTCAAGGTTTTCAAACGCTCAAGATCTATTGGGTCAATCAATCGGGCGGCCTCACCGTGTACAATGAAGCATTAGGGCCGAATGAAGCACATCTGCAACAGACATTCCTGCAGCATCCGTGGTACATTACCAAAGCCAATGAGGAGTGCATAACCATAGTTACGGCACTTCGGGCAGCAACTACGGATACGGTTCGTTTCAGGAAATAGAAAACCATTTTTCCGAAAACTTGAAAAAAACGCAATGCCTCCTTTTTTGGTGGGGAACAGGACAGTTGCGATAGGAGGCGACCGTATTCATTTCAGCATCTGAACCACCATGCTCAGTTGCAGACCTTTTCTGCTTCAATCGTTTGTCAGGATGTCCATCAATCTGAAATTCAGATAGAGTTTCTCTTTGCCCACTTTTTCCGAACGGAGAAAGTGGGCATTTTCCAGTTGTGTGAGGTAGTTGCCAACCGTTTTTGGCGTTCCCAGACCGGCATCTATCAGGAATTGCCGTTTGGTGTATGGCAGATGGAAAAGCACTTCAATCAGTTCCTTGCTATAGACCACGGGCAGGGCGGCTTTTACTTCTTCTGCCATGGCCGCCATGGTCTGATTTATCTTTTCCAATCTCTTCGACCCTTTGATGGAAGTATTCTCAACCATATCCAGCATATAGAGCACCCAGTTCTCCCAATCCTGTTTTTCGGTCACGCTGCGCAGATTCTTGTAATACTCAGCCTTGTTCTGTATGATGTACTCGCTCAGATAAATGGCAGGAACGCTAAGCAGTCCGCTCAGTTTAAGATAGAGCAGAAGCAGTATTCTGCCCGTTCTGCCGTTTCCGTCTGCAAACGGGTGAATGGCCTCAAACTGATAGTGCATCAATGCCAGTTTCACCAACGGGTCAAAGGTTTCGTCCTCGTTGATGAACTTTTCCAGATTGCTCATTTTTGAGCGGATCACGTCTTCGCCCGATGGCGGAGTATATACGATACCGCCCTTGGCATTGACCAATGCGGTGCCGGGCACTGCTCGGATTCCCGATGTGTTCTGTTTGATGCACTGCATCAGTTCAATGCACAGATTGGTGGTAATGAACGGGCGTGTTTCCATCCGTTCCAGCCCGATCCAAAGCGCCTCTTTGTAATTGAGCACTTCTTTTGAAGCAGGGTCTGCAAACGTTTTATCTGCCACCAGCGCCTTGTAAAGATCATCGTTGGTGGTAATGATGTTCTCAATTTCTGAACTGCTTTTTGCCTCCTGCAGATGAATTGTGTCTAAGAAAAGCTGTGGGTTCGGCAGATTGACAATGGCCCCGTTCAGTTGCGCCAAAGCACGGCTTGCCGTAATGGTCTTGCGCAGCACCTTGGTTGTTTCCAATGCTGCGTTGGGCGGCAACAGAGGCAGTTCATTGTAAGGTGTTCTTCTATCAAATTCAGCCATGGAACAAGGGTAATGATGACACTCATTTTATCAACGAGGGTAAAAATAGATAAAAATTACCCTTGTTGGGATGATAAGGGTAATGGTTACCCTCGTCAATAAGCAAAGTCATTCTGAATTTGCCTGCCTGCCGGACAGGTAGGTTTCAGCATCCTTCAAGGTTTCCAAAACAGGGGTGTCCGAAAAGACTAAAATCATGCTCGACAATGATAGATTGAATACAAAATCGTTCAATAATCGTGTCGTCCCTACAGGACTTACCCCACATACTCCGACTGTATGCTACCATAATTTCGTCCCGCTGGGACTAAGCAAAGTTCCGTAGGAACGACATTATGGTAGAAAAATGACTGATGTTACTCCCCAGCTCCGTAGGAGCGACACCCCGAACATGACATATTCGTTCTTAAAACCCGCATTTCGGACACCCCTGTTTCCAAAACCTTGAAGGTCTTGCTTGCTAACGGGAATGGGGTCAGGAAGTATTGGTTGCAATACGGCAGAGAGGAGCAAATTACGGTGTCAATTTGACATTCCGATAATCAGTCCCGCTCTAGTGGCGTTGACGAAATGTGATTCAACGAATCAATTCGAATATCGTACTCCCAACATTCAAGCATGTACACGCTGATCATCGTGTCAGGAGATACATTTTGAATTGCCACGGTAAACTCCGTTGCACCGGCAGCATACGAGCGCCAATCAGAAACCTGTCCCGATTCAATATTATTGATGTTCTCCGTATTGCCTCCCGAAGTTTTGATCTGAACACTGGCTTTGGCCGTGCCATTGTTGGTAATCTTTGCACGTGGCTGTTCATTTTTACACTTCTCTTTACATGCGGAAAGTCCTCCGATAGCTAAACACAGAATGAACGCGTAAAGAATGCTGGTGGTGTAAGATGAATGTTTCAAATCGGTTATTTTTTTTCTAAAGATAGACTGAATACGATGCGTGCAACCGATGAGACCTAACAGGTTTCAAAAACCTGTTAGGTCTTGTGTAAGAACGCATTTCAGCAGCTAAGAAAGGGGCAAGGGTGTTGGAGGCACAAGTTGCAAACTTGCGCCAGAAGAGGGTTTCAACCTCTGGTTTCGGCTTTGAGTCTTTTTCGGTACACTTTATTTGAATATCGATTAAAACTGTCTCTCAGACCTAAGCCCCAATGATTTGTGAGCCCATGTCCGTCTGCGTCATAGTTTCGGAAACAATCAAGCATTAAAATTTCTCTGGTTGAAATATCGAAGAAGACATAATACACGCTCGTTTCGTTGTTCAGTTTTTTGAATCTTTCCACAAAAATCACAAGCCCAATTCCTCTAGATTCCTCAAGTTCATATTCGTCAACGTAAAAAGTTAGGGAGTCCTCTTCAATCGAGTGATTAGAAGTTGCTACCAAGTCTGAATTTGAAATCTTCCTCACTAAGTTATCGGTGATTTTATAGTTGATGACCACACTTTCCTTTCCAAACTGTTTGGCTATGTCTTTAGAGGATTTTCTGATTTTCATGTAATCAATCCATTCACCAACGTAAGGTAAAATGTGTTCTCCATACCGTTTCGCTTCGCTCAGTTTGAAATGGCTAAAGTCATACCCATAAAAAACAATGGTTTTTTCTTCAAAAACCCGCTTCCACTTGGAAGTATTGTTCTGTCCGTAAGTTGAAACGGATAGTGCAAGAATGGTTAACACTAAAAAAGCTTTGGTCATCATTTTAAGTATTACAACCCCTTCAACTCACTCACCAATTCCGTTAACACCTTCTTGGCATCACCAAAAAGCATGCTGCTCTTATCGCGGTAAAAGAGCTCAGGTCGGTTTACCATCGTTGCTTGTTTGGCCGAGCAGTTTATCCAAATATTCCCTTTCTTCCTCGTATGTCATGTTCATAATCTCTAGGCTCATCTTATCCCTGATGGCGCGCATCGTTCTAATAGCATCAAAACTGCCAGATGGGCGAGTTGTATTCTCTTTTTTATTGGTCTTCATTTTCATAAAGTACAATTTCTTTAGGTGTCTTTATCTCTAACCAACTCCGTCAGCACCTTTTTGGCACCGCCAAAGAGCATGCTGTTCTTATCACGGTAAAAGAGACCAAAAACAGACTTAATCATTGAAAGGTTCTCCATCGGTCACCGAATAAATATCCTCATCATCATCCATCAGGAAACTGAAAACAGGATTGGAAGCAACAGCATCAGACCAGAATTTTGTGTCCAGTAATTTTTCTGCAACATCAACGGCAGTTTCCACCGTTTCGCCAACAGTTTTTCCCTGTGCCACCAATCCCTGTACATTATCAGAGGTGGCGAGGAAATGTCCATCAGGGAGTTTCTCTATCTGAATGTTCACTTTTTTTCCCATGTCATAAAGATAAGGAATACCCGATTCAGAGAGCCTTCAACTCCCCAACCAACTCCGTCAGCACCTTCTTGGCATCACCAAAGAGCATGCTGCTCTTATCGCGGTAAAAGAGGTCGTTGTCGATGCCCGCGTAGCCCACGTTCATAGAACGTTTGTTAATGACGGTATGCGCAGCATCTTCCACATCAAGAATCGGCATCCCGAAAATAGGGGAGGCAGGGTCTTCCTTGGCCGCAGGGTTCACCACATCATTTGCTCCAAGAACAAGCACCACATCCGTAGTCGCAAACTCAGGGTTGATGTCTTCCATTTCCACCAGTTTATCGTATTCCACGTTGCTTTCTGCAAGCAGCACGTTCATGTGTCCAGGCATACGGCCCGCAACTGGGTGAATGGCGTATTTCACTTCCACACCACGGCTCGTAAGAATGCTTTCCATCTCGTTCACCACGTGCTGCGCCTGTGCCACGGCCAATCCATAACCAGGCACAATAATCACTTTAGAAGAATAGTTGAGCAGCACGGCAAGGTCAGACGGGTTGGTCTGTTTGTACGATTTCTGTTTGCCATCTCCACCAGCTGCAACAGCGGCTCCACCCGTACCAAAAGCACCGAAGATTACAGCGGTCAACGAGCGGTTCATTCCGTTACACATCACCACGGTAAGTATGGTGCCAGCAGAACCTACAAGAATACCACCCGTCAGCATGGCCATGTTGCCATAAAGGAAACCACCGAAAGCGGCAGCCATACCCGTAAATGAGTTCAGAAGTGAGATTACAACTGGCATATCCGCCCCACCGATTGGCAGTACGAAAAGCACACCATACGAGAGGCTCAACCCAAGTAGGATATATACCCATAGTTCGATATTGCTGTGAATGTGCCCGCCAGCCAAGCAGATGGTCAGACCAACTGCAGCAATGATGAGACCCGTGTTCATCACATTATAAAAAGGAAGTCGGATGTCCTTGTTCAGGTTGCCGTTCAGCTTCAGGAAGGCGATCATACTGCCTGCAAAGGAGGTGGAACCGATTACCAATCCTGCATAGATCGTAAGCAGAATAAGCGCAGAAGCATTCGGGTCGTGCGCGTAATGCGGGAATTCGATGATTCCGATAATAGCCGCACATGCACCGCCCATTCCATTAAAAAGGGAAACCATTTGCGGCATATCGGTCATCTGCACCTTCTTGGCCATCATGTAACCGAGAATAGAACCAATGGCAATGCCGCCACCAATCCACGGCAGGTTAGTAAGGTGATTTCCTTCACTATCCGTATACAGCAAAATGGTTGCAACCACGGCAATTAACATACCAGCCGCTGCCCATAGGTTTCCTTTCCGAGCGGTTTTGGGCCCGCTCATCATTTTCAGTCCGTAGATGTAAAGAACCGAAGCAATGAGGTAGGCTATTTCTAAGATGTATTCTCCCATGACTTAGTCTTCTTTGCTTGGTTTTTTCTTAAACATCTCCAACATGCGGTCGGTAACCACAAATCCACCTACCACATTCACCGTTCCGAGAATCACGGCCAAAAAGCCGAGCACCAAGGCGATGTAATTATCGGGCGATGCCGTTCCCATTACAATGATGGCACCCACCACAACCACCCCGTGGATGGCGTTGGCACCGCTCATCAGAGGAGTGTGCAGTACAGCGGGTACGCTTTCTATGACTTCAATTCCGAGAATGATGGACAGAATGACGATGTAAATCATGTCCATATTCTCATATGCAAATGCGAGTATTTGTTCCATATTATTTAGTGATTAGTGAATAGTGACCAGTGATTAGTAAAAAGAAATCCTCCGCCTTCCCGATGAATCGGGACAGGCTGTTCCTCGGCATCCCGAACTGTCGGGACAGGCTCTCCTTTAGAAGGAGGATGGGGCCCAGTCCCCCTTTAAAAGGGGGTGGCACAAAAGTGGAGCTTGCGGAACGTTTTGTGACGGGGGATTTACTAGTCATAAAGCTCAAGCTTTTGCTTCTTCTTTTGGCAGCACAGAAAGATGAACAAGCTTTCCGTCTCGGATAATGAGCGAACCAGCCGTAATCTCATCTTCCATGTCCCATTTGAATTGATTTTCAGCGGTAAGGTGCAGCAGGAAGTTGGAAACGTTCTTGGCAAACAACTCACTGGCATTCATCGGCAGGGTAGCAGGGAGGTTCCCTTCTCCGAGGATGGTCACGCCACCGACCCGAACGGTTTCGTTCAGTTTGCTGGCGCTTACGTTTCCGCCTTGCGAAACGGCCATGTCAACGATAACCGCGCCCGGTCTCATCTTGGCAAGCATTTCATCCGTGATCAAAAGAGGTGCTTTTCTGCCTGGGATAAGAGCCGTTGTAATGACGAGATCGGCATCAGCAACTTTTGCAGTTACAACTTCCTGTTGCTTCTTTAAGAACTCGGGCGAAACGTTTGTGACATAACCTCCGGCCATATCAACGCTATCGTCTCCGTCAACTTCAATGAACTTTCCACCAAGAGATTCAACCTGTTCTTTCGTCTCTGGGCGGATATCCGAAACCCACACATTGGCACCCAACCGTTTTGCTGTGGCAATGGCCTGTAAACCTGCCACACCAGCACCAAAAATGACCACGGTTGAAGGCTTGATGGTTCCTGCGGAGGTCATCAGCATTGGGAATATTTTCCCCATTGCTGCCCCACCTAAGAGCACAGCTTTGTATCCAGCCAAGTTGGCTTGAGAACTGAGAACATCCATGCTCTGCGCCAAAGATGTTCTTGGAATGGCATCCATCGAAAATGCATTGACACCTTGTTCGGATAATGCTTTTACTGTTTCTGGATTGCTTGCGGCAAACAACGTTGAAATCAACGTTGACCCTGATTTGAGATGTTTAACTTCTTCAACCGTTGGCGGATTAATCTTGGCTACAACATCACACTCGTAGGCATTGGCTTTTGCACCAATAACCGCCCCAGCTTGTGTGTAATCTCCATCGGAGAAGGAAGAACCGTCTCCAGCACCGCTTTCTACAATAATTTCAAATCCTTTTGCTTTTAATTGCTTAGCGATGGTGGGGGTAATGGCCACTCTAGTTTCGTGCTCCTGTGTTTCTTTTGGGACTCCTATTTTCAAAACAGTACGTTTTGGTGATTAATTCTGCTCAAATGTATTGTCTTTGGTCTTATGAATCATTGTTTTTTGAACCGACTTGTTCACGCGTTTGCAACAATTATTCGTCATCTATTTCCTTTGTGTCTTCTTCGGTTTTAGCAAGTTTATCTAGAAAATCCAATTCAATCTCGGTGAGCAGAATATCTTTCATGCCATAAATCAATTGCCTTGAAGATTGATTGAAAGCTCTATTGACAAGCAGCATGGTTGAAATGTCAAGGTCTTGAACGATACCTGAAACCGTGGCTTTCGTGGTAGAAGTGATGAACTTATGGTCTTGCTTAACCAGCTTTTTCAACATGTTATTAATGTCGGCCGCAATGTCGGCATGGTCTTCTTCTTTAAGAACCATAATCACTTTTTCGTACAACTTGATAAGCCGCTTCCTAAAAAGGGCATTTTCATTATGCAAAAACTCATTATCAGAAGATTCAAATTCTTCAAAATTGTGAATTTCGTCTTTGACAGATTTGGCAGAGTGCAGTGCCATTCGGGCAGCGTGCAGATACTTATTGACCAGTTCGGACTCTTGTTTAGTAACATCCCCAGAAAGTAACGTAGATGCAAAAGAAAATATCTCACTTTGCAAGTGTTTCAGCTCTTCGTATTGGTCAGTTTGAGAAGACCGTTTTTTCACCTCTGGCTCCTCAAACACTTCAGTTTCCGAAATGTGAAGAGCATGCAAGTTGTGTTTCAACACGTTGGTAATCAGATGCAGAACTTCGTTTTTCAACCCTTCTATTGCTGCCTCGCTCACTTCGGGTGTGACACATTGAATAAAACGGGTGGTTTTGCGTGTCCTGTCTGGGTACGCTTTAATCAAACCTTTCGATAAAAGGCCAATGAAAGGAAGGAATAATAGCACTCCTAGCACGTTAAATATGGTGTGAAATAAGGCAACACCCATTACTGCATTCTCACCTACAGACCCGAGTATTTTTGTGATGAGCCAAGTAATAACGGGCAGAAGTGACAGACCAATAATGGCCGTTACTGCATTGAACGATAAGTGACTTAGTGCCACCCGCTTTTTAATCTGAGTTCCACCTATAGTTCCGAGTATGACAGTTACGGTTGTGCCTACATTGGCACCCACTACCATGGCGGCTCCAGCATTGAATCCGATAATTTCCGCATTCAAGGATGTTAATACAATTGCAATTGTGGCAGAACTGCTTTGCATAATAACTGTAAGTACCAACCCAACAAGTGCGTATGGAAGAATCCCGTAATCCGGTAGGGAAGAAATATCAAATGTTTGTGTCAATTCTTCTACGCTTGTTTTCATGTAATCCAGTCCCATAAATAGGAAACCGAAGCCAACTAAGAGCTTGCTGATGTTGGAGTAGCGAACCGACTTACCTAGAAAAATGAGACCGAGGCCGCCAATTCCTATTAACGGAAGAGAATAGTCCTCAATATTTACTTTGAATCCAAAAAAGGCAACAATCCAGGCTGTGATGGTGGTTCCGATATTGGAGCCTAGAATTACACCAATGGCGTTTTCCATGGCCATAATGCCAGCACCTACAAACGCGAGCACCATCAACGAAACTGCTGATGAACTCTGTAATACACCTGTAATCAACGTTCCAGATAAGACAGAGCGAATGCGTCCCTTGGTGGAGTTTCGGATAAAGCCTTTGAACGAACGCCCCGCTAGATTCTTGATGGATTCTTCCATCAAGAACATGCCGAACATGAAGATGCCAAGTCCGGCAAGAAGCTTCCATACGTCTAAGGATTCTGGCATTGCGCCAATGTTAACGATTCAAATTCAAACGTAACTGACCAGAGACAGTATTGCTTCGGATTTTTGTTAAAGGTGTCTGATTTGAACCCAGATTATGCAATAGAACTTCGTGATGAGGGTTGAAACTACAATAAAATCAAGTGTTTTACGGATTCCAGACTAGCACCGCTATGGTGAAATCCGAAAATACAGCGAAGCGTTTGATTTTGCAGTAGTTTCAAGACGTAATAACCTGAGTTCGATGATTATTTACAGGTTCAGATTTTCATGGGAAAGCTTTTTATCATATCACATCTAAACAGCAGTTTTCGGCCTGAAAATGACTCGAAATAGCCCGCTATTCCTTCATCATTTTCAGTTGAAACCCACTATTTATAGGCGTTCTGAACCCCAAAGAATAATCGAACTCAGGTTAATAGATTTTCTACAGCATAATCTGGGCTGAATTGCGAATACCATTAATTCAAACCAACGAATCAGATGGTTTGCAAAAAAGTAGCTGACTGAATGTAATTTTACCGCCCACTCTTTTAGCTAAGAATACCATGAATAGATTTTAAAGACAAGGTTGTAGTAATAACAGGTGCCGGAAACGGAATTGGCAGGGCATTGGCTCAGTTGCTTGCTAGTCAGGGAGCCAAACTGGCGCTTAACAGTAGAACCTCAGCCAACCTAGACGAAACGGCAGCATTGCTCGGTCTGAGCGAAGAAAGACTTTTTACTCGCGCTTTTGACGTTTCCAATAGAGAAGCCGTTTACCAGTTCGCAACAGATGTCAATCAGCATTTCGGTGGAGTAGACGTGGTGGTTAACAATGCAGGCGTAGCCATTACAGGGTTAACGTTTGAGGAACCTAGAGATTGCCGACTTTGAATGGATATTCTCCATCAACTTTATGGGAGTGGTTTACACATCCAAGGCATTTCTTCCATTGCTGCGTGAGCAGAAAAGCGAAACAACTTTGGTCAATGTTTCGAGCTTATTTGGAATGTTTCCGATGGCACTTAAAACGCCTTATTGTTCCACTAAATATGCGGTGCGCGGCCTTACCGATTCGCTACGAATGGAATTGCTAGACAGCAATGTGAAGGTCATTGGAGTGTATCCAGGAGGTGTGAAAACGGGCATTACCGCCACGGCTCTTAAAGCGGAAAATGAACCACGTTACACAAAAACCTTTGAGAAGCATTTGGTGATGCCACCAGAAAAAGCTGCGGGCATTATTACAGATGGCATTCTCAAGTCAAAGGAAAACGTAATTGTTGGTGATGATGCCAAGAAAGCCATCTTCGCCTATCGTTGGTTACCTTCAATCCTGAAAAAATGGCACTAAAAACAATGCGAGAGTTTAAAGGGAAATAGGTTCCTTTTGGCTAACAACACCTTAATTTCGCGACTTTAGAAACGCATAGTCAAACCATGACCGCAGATATAGATAAGGCTGTAGAAGACCTATTTCAAATGATTATTAACAGTGGTCAAGCCGATTACATTGGCGAAAATGTCACTCAGTTAGAACATATGTGTCAGGCAGCAGAATATGCTGAGGAGCAAGGAAATGATGATGAGGTAATTCTAGGTGCATTGTTTCACGATATAGGGCATTTCTGTGCTGAATATGACAAGGAACACGATATGGATGGTCTTGGGCATATTGCGCATGATAAGGTTGGTGCCGATTATTTGAGAGACCGTGGTTTCTCTGAAAAAATTGCTCGCTTGGTAGAAAGCCATGTAGAAGCAAAGCGGTATTTGTGTGCTGCTAAACCAGGTTATCACGCCAAGCTATCGGAAGCATCCGCCAAAACATTAGAGTTTCAGGGAGGTCCAATGTCTTCCGAGGAAGTTGCCAAGTTTGAGGCCAATCCATATTTCAATGACATTATTAAAGTGCGCGCTTGGGATGAACTCGCCAAAGTGGAAAACAAGCCACTACCAGACATTGAGCGATATAAGGAAAAGGCAAGAGCCCACTTACGGTCAAGGAAATAAAAACACAGAAAAACAAGGAAGAATTATGACTGAGTATCTATCAGAATCCCAGCTAAGGTTTTGGAAGGAAAACGGTTTTATCATTATCAAAGACTACTTCACCGATAGTCAAAAGTTAGAATTAGTTGAGTGGGTTGAAGACCTTGAATTCCGGCCCGAAACTGCTGGCAAGTGGATGAAGTATTTCGAAAAGCCAGCTTCAGACCCCAACGGACGTCAGTTGTGTAGAGTTGAAAACTTTCTTCAGTTCCACGATGGATTCAACGAGTTGTTGAGAGGTGAGAAACTCATTGGTGTGCTATCTGAATTAATGGCCGAACCAGCGGTTCTTTTTAAAGAAAAAATAAATTTCAAATTACCTGGTGGGAATGGTTTTCTTCCACATCAGGATGCGCCTGCTTTCACATCGTTTGGACAGCGTTTTCACATCACCCTTATGGTAAGTATTGATGCTTCCAATCCTGATAATGGATGTTTACAGATGTCTCCAGGTATGCACGATAAAGGGATGCTCCCAACCGCGCCAGATGCTACGGTAGATCCTACATATGCCGAAACATTGAAATGGGAATATGTTGAAACTGAGCCTGGAGATATTGTATTGTTCGACTCGTACATTCCGCATAAATCGGATGCAAACTTGAGCAATAAACCAAGGCGCGCTTTGTACATCACCTACAATCGTGCTTCAGAAGGAAGCTACCGCGATGAATACTACAAGGAGAAACGAGCTGTATTTCCGCCAGATGCAGAGCGCGACCCCAACAAGCAATACGGAGATTCTGGCGTGTTTAACGTTGGGAATCCCGTAACGACTAAAATGTAGTAGTTCTTAAGCGGAGGCGCAGAGACGCAAAGAAAAGTGATTGCTCCTGTAGATTGAAGACACATTCCTGACACATCAAGGTTCTCCAGACATAGAAGTTGTTTAAAGTCCCCTCAGCGAGTTGAAAAATGATTCTTTTTTCGGATTACTTTACTTCGACAGGCTCAGCTCAGGCAGTTGTTTTTTCCAACCGTAGCTTTGGCTATGCTTCTCAAAAATGCCTCGTCCTCCAAAAAAATAATTCATTTTCACTTTTTACTGGAGGACTTTAAACAACTTCATAAAGAATGTTGAGACCCCTCGTTCCTCGGGGAAACAAAAAAAGCGCTGCATTATCCGTTTGCTTCCCTGACGGAGGAAGGGTCTTTCTATCCATCAGTCGTAAAGATCCCTCCTTCCTCGGAATGACAGAATTTAGGTTAGCTTTTAGTGCTAATAGGATTCCAATTGCGGTTCTTCTGAATGAAGTAAACGAGTGACGCGATGGTGAGTATCGTTCCAACAATCATCATTATCCAACTTGCATCGCTAAAGAATTCGGTCCAAGAACCTTGTAAGGCAAAGGAGTCTTTGTAAAGCATAATGCCGATGGCGGCCGTATATCCAAAGGCATCTGCAAGGTAAATCAAGAATCCTGCATTACTCACGTATTTGAACGTGGCTATCAACCGTTCGAACAGCAAACAGTTGAATGGGATATAGCCCATATAACCACCAACGCCTGTCAGAATCATCCACGTATTTGGGTCAATCATAGAAGACTCGAACATCCAAGTTGCCAAACCAACCATCAAAAAACCTGCAATGATGAGTACATGGTTTACTATAAAGGCTGTGAGGTTGTTCTTTATCAACATCATTGAACCAACTATGGCAAGTAAAACCAAGGCCACGAATGTTTCAATTGTTCCAAAGTCGATGGATGTGGCATCCATATGTTCGGAGAGAATATCTGCCATGAAATTGTCTCTGAAGTCTCTGAAGGCAGTAAGCATCATATATACTAATACAAGAAGCACAATTCCTGCACTAAACGTTTTGAAGAACTGCAGGCGTGCTTTAGAATCCATTGGAGCACGTTTGGTACGCGCAGCTTCATCTTCTTCACTTGGTGGTGGAATATGACCCAACAGCCAAACTGAAACGAGTAGAGGAAGTGAAAATGCCAATCCTGTTACAAACGGCATCCAGAATTCTGGAACTCCAATGCTTAGAAAGTAAACTCCAGCCGATTTTGTCCAGCCAGATGCAACTACAAAACTTACACTTAGCCCCGCTCCTAATAACTCGGTATTCGTTCTTCCTTCTAAAAAGCTGAATACCAATCCCCAGATAAGGCCTAAAGCCAAACCGTTCATTAGGATGAAAGCAGGCTTAATGAATTGAGGTGCCATGGCGAATCCGAGCAACATCACTTCTGCAATACCAATCAGGCCAAGAATGCTAACCGCACGCTTGCTTCCTTTCATTTCGGCTATCACCTTAATGCCCGAGAATTTGGAAATGGTGTAGCCGATGGTCTGACTGATGATGAACACGGTTTTAATGCCCATTCCCCACAGGAAAATATCATCGTAAGAAGTGGCCGCAACTGGTTTTCGGAACGCGTACATGCAGAAATACGTGCTGAAAGCAGCTACTATTGCATAAAATGAGAAGACAGCCGGATTGGCCTTCGATAGTTTTTCGGTTAGTCGTGCGCTGAACATAATTATCCTAGAAAATCAGATGGTTCTGCGAGTACTTCGAAGCTGGTGAATCCTTCTAATTTTCCTTCCTTGGTATTCACTTCTGTAACATTGGCCAACTCTGGCCCCTTATGACACCAGACAACAAATGCTTCCAATCTCAACTCTTCAGCTTCAGCTTCAATAAGAACAGAGCCATCGTCTTGGTTAGCTACCGTTCCCATAACCCCCAATCTCCGTGCTTGAATTTGTGTGTCTCGTCTAAAGAAGACGTTTTGTACTTTTCCGCTGACAACTATTTGCAGATGCTTTTTCATTCAGCCATCAAGTATATAGAAAAGCCGTGACTTTGTATTTAGCTTCTTTTATAGTGGTTAAACTGAAGCAAAAGACAGATGGGGAGATAGAAGATGTATTTTGTAAAAAGTAACGTTTATTCAGGAGTTTCTTCCGCCACTACTTGAAGTCCTTCAGTTTCTACCTCAACCGAGTAATAATCAGTCACATTTTCCTCAACTACTTTTTTCAGTGCTTCTATGTTTTTGGCTTCTTGAGTGATAAACGACCCACTGAGCATTTCCATTAGGGCAAACATAGACCTCATAACCATGCCTTTTCCCATGACCTTCGATTCCGTCTTAATCATAACGCCTCCATATTGCTCCGTAAAAAGTGTCGTTTGCTCAAAGTCCATCATTTCACTATTGAATCTCAAATTAATGTGGTCGTATTCCTTAATTGACACAATGGTTTCTGTCATTTCAAAATCTGGCTGCCCTTCACCGGGATTAACAATCACTTTGTAGGTGCTGCCAACCGCTCCTTCTTCACCAGTAAGCAATTCAATACTCTTAAATCCATCTAACCATTGGTCCAATTTTGATACATCTTGTGAAACCGCCCATGCTTCCTTTAATGGCTTGTTTACCTTGATTTCGTGTCCATAATCAACAGATGGATGAATGAACCCAATGGCAAGAAAAATAACCACGAGAGCAACTATTATGAATAGAATGTATTTCAAGATTTTCATTGTTGAAGGTGTTGATTTGTCGATTTGGATAACTATCGGCTCATCAAATATATAGGCTTTGCAAAGACTAGTTAACACTTTTTAGCAACTCGTTAACACCACTTAAGAATTATAGCTGTTTGATGCTAGTAAGCAATCTATATTTTTGCGCAACCAAATGAACATTTTAATACAATGAGTGAAATAGTTGATATTAAGCAGATCAATGAAATGATCGAGAAGGAGAGCGCCTTCGTTGACATCATTTCCATGGAAATGGAAAAGGTTATCGTAGGGCAGAAGCACATGGTTGAAAGCTTGCTTATTGGCCTGTTATCAAAAGGGCACATTCTACTAGAAGGTGTGCCTGGATTGGCAAAGACTTTGGCCATTAACACGCTAGCTTCCACCATTAGTGCTGGGTTCAGTCGTATTCAGTTTACGCCAGACCTTTTGCCTGCCGATGTGGTTGGTACGCAGATTTACAATCAGAAAACCGGTGGGTTTGATGTCCGTAAAGGGCCAATCTTCTCCAATTTCATTCTTGCAGATGAGATTAACCGTGCTCCAGCAAAGGTGCAAAGTGCATTGCTTGAGGCCATGCAAGAGAAGCAGGTAACTATTGGCGATACCACTTACAAAATGGAAGAGCCGTTCTTAGTAATGGCCACAATGAATCCGATTGAGCAGGAAGGAACCTATCCGTTACCAGAAGCACAGGTTGACCGTTTTATGCTTAAAGTGGTTATCTCATATCCAAATAAGGCTGACGAGGCTCAGATTATTCGTCACAACTTGGCTGGGGAATTTCCTACTGCAAATTCAGTTCTTAAGCCAGAAGACATCATCAAAGCGCGTGACGTGGTGCGTCAGGTGTATATGGACGTGAAGATCGAGAAATACATAGTAGATATCGTATTTGCCAGTCGTAATCCTGAGGAATACGGACTTGGTAAGTTGAAAGATTTAATCAGCTTCGGTGGTTCGCCTCGAGCAAGTATTGCATTGGCTAAGGCCGCTAAGGCTTACGCTTTTATTAAGCGCAGAGGCTACGTTATTCCTGAAGATGTTCGTGCGGTTTGCAACGATGTATTGCGTCATCGTATTGGCTTGACCTACGAAGCAGAGGCTGAGAACATCACTTCGGAGGAGATCATTGCTGATATCCTGAACACGGTAGAAGTACCGTAAGCCCCTCCAACCTCCCCCAAGGGGAGGCTTAAAGTTGAAGCTAACTAAGGTCGGTCAGAATATGTCAAGGCAAAGAAAAATTTATTCATTACCAAATTATGGCTATGAAATGCCATTCCTCCCCTTTGGGGAGGTTAGGAGGGGCAGCTAATGGAAACGTCAGAGCTTTTAAAACGTGTACGGAAGGTTGAGATAAAGACTCGAGGTCTGAGTAATCAGATATTCTCAGGTCAATATCACTCTGCCTTCAAGGGGCGCGGCATGGCTTTCTCTGAAGTTCGAGAATACCAGATGGGCGATGATGTGCGAACCATTGATTGGAACGTAACTGCCAGAGCAGGAGACCCTTACGTTAAGGTATTTGAAGAAGAGCGTGAATTAACCGTTATGTTGATGGTTGATGTAAGTGGTTCTGGAGATTTTGGTTCTAAAGTAATGCTGAAGCGTCAATTGATGACTGAGATTTGTGCGGTTCTTTCGTTCTCAGCCATTCAGAATAACGATAAAGTTGGCATCATCTTCTTCAGCGATAGAGTGGAGAAATTTATTCCACCTAAAAAGGGGAAAAGCCATATTCTGCGGATTATTCGGGAGTTGATTGACTTTAGACCGGAGCATAAAGGCACAAATTTGAGTGAAGCATTGCGCTACTTGACCAACGTGGTTAAGAAGCGAAGTATCGCTTTCCTGCTTACCGATTTCATGGATAAGGATTATTCTGATGCCTTGAAATTGGCCAATAAGAAACACGACTTGGTTGCTATTCGTGTGTATGACCAATTGGAACAAGAAATCCCGAATGTGGGATTGTTACCGATAACCGATGCCGAAACAGGGCAGTTGGTTTGGGTTGATACTGCCAACAAACAAACACGCATAAAGCTGAAAGCGAACAACCTTCGATTTGAGGCTGAATTAAAAGATACGTTGATAAAGTCAGGAGTTGATATGGCTGAAGTACGAACGGATGGTTCATACATCAAACCATTAATGAACTTGTTTAAACGAAGAGGAGCGTGAAGATGAGTTACAAGTTTCAAGCTGCAAGCTTCAAGTACGTCATTGCGAGCACTTCGTCTGTGCTCAGCATGAACTCCGCGCGGCAACCTAAGTCCATGACAGACACTGCTACACCCGTCATTCCGACCGCAGCGGAGGAATCTAACGCTGGGAACACAATAGATTCCTCGGTTCGTTCCTCACTCGGAATGACATTTATCCTATTGGCGTTGTTGTTAAGTGTATCCAGCACATTCGCCCAAAACGCCACAGTAACAGCCGTTCTTGATAGCCAACAAATTTTAATCGGTGATCAGATTAACCTTGACCTTTCGGTTGCGTTCAACGAAGAAATCCCTGTTGCATGGCCTTTCTTTAAGGACACGATTACAGGTCAGTTAGAAATCGTTGAAACCTCTATTCCAGACACGGTAAAGAAGGAAACAGGCGAAACAGTCATTCATCAACGCTTGGTCATTACCAGTTTCGATACCGGCTTTATCGTATTGCCTCCAATTCAATTTATATTCAATAACGATAGCTCGCAGCAATTAGCCACTGAACCGATGCTGATTTTCGTGTCTGATATTCCAGTTGAAATGGAAGCGGATATTAAGGAAATCAAAGAACCGTATGATGCTCCGTATAACTGGAAACAGTTACTGAAATGGGCCTTGATAATTTGGTTGATATTGGGTGCAATTGCCATTGCGGTTTACGTTTGGGAAAAGTATTTCAAGAAGAAAAAGGAAGCACCTTTGGCACGACCAAAACCAAAGCGTCCTGCGCACGAAATTGCCTTGGAAAAACTGGAAGAGCTACGTAACAAGAAGTTGTGGCAGAACAATCAGACCAAGCAGTTCTACATCGAACTGAGCGATATTATCCGCGAATACATCGAATTCCGATTTGATGTGCTGGCATTGGAAATGACCACGGATGAGACCATTTCTGGTTTGAAATTGAGTGGAATGGAAGATTCGAAAACGCAGTCTTTGAGGCAATTGCTACAAATGTCCGACCTCGCTAAGTTTGCCAAATACACGCCTATTTCCAATGAGAACGAGCATTGTTTTGACATTGCCCGAACCTTTGTGAATGCCACATTGGTGATGCCGTTGGATGAACCGAAAGAAGAGGAGAAAGGATGATGGCGGATATCACATTCAAGAATCCTGAACTGCTTTGGCTTGGCCTAGTGCTCATCCCGATGGTGGCATATTACGTTTTCCTTCAGAGGAAAAGCAGAGTGGCGTTCCGATATTCGAATGTAGCCTCTTCACAAGGTGCTGAAGCTACTTTAAAGTCGAAACTGATTCATGCACCATTCGTACTGCGGATGTTGGCCGTATTGCTTCTAATCGTAGTCCTGGCACGTCCGCAATCCACAAGCAGTTGGCAGGACGTGACCACAGAGGGAATCGACATTGTCATGGCAATTGACATTTCTGGTTCGATGCAAGCGGAAGATTTAAAGCCTAACCGTTTGGAGGCTTCGAAAAAGGTGGCTAAAACTTTCATTGGTAATCGCCCGAACGACCGCTTGGGACTGGTCGTGTTTGCGGGAGAGAGCTTCACGCAATGTCCGCTCACCACCGACCATTCAGTAATTCTGAACTTATTCAACGATGTAAAGAGCGGCATGCTCGAAGATGGAACAGCTATCGGAATGGGCTTGGCAACTTCGGTTAAGCGTTTGAAAGACAGTGAGGCCATCAGTAAGGTGGTGATATTACTTACCGATGGAGATAACAACTCAGGTTCCATCGCGCCAGCAACTGCGGCAGAAATTGCCAAAGAATTCGGTGTGCGGGTTTACACCATCGGTGTTGGAACACGTGGAATGGCGCCAATGCCTTATCCCGATGCATTTGGTAGAATGCAATATCAAGATGTACCTGTAAAAATTAACGAGGAACTGCTTACGCGGATTGCTGATATGACAGATGGTAAATACTTCCGCGCAACGGACAACGCAAGTCTGGAAGAAGTTTACAAGGAGATTGACGAGCTAGAGCGATCCAAAATAGATGTGACAGAATACCGCAAGCGCAAGGAGGAATTTTTGCCGTTTGCTATTGCCGCGCTGCTGCTGCTGGCGTGCGAAGTGCTGTTGAAACAAACCGTTTTAAGATCAATTGTTTAGGTAATGAGAAATGAAGAATTAAAAATTAAGAATGAAATCCCCCGTTCCGAAATGTTTCGCAAGCTCCACTTTCGGAACACCCCCTTTGAAAGGGGGAATGCGGCAGATTCTTCTTTCAAAGGAGGTGCCGAGGAACAGCCTGTCCCGTTTTTTCGGGAAGGTGGAGGATTGAATTCATCATTCTTAATTTTTAATTCATAATTACAAAGAGAAACGTGTTTCGATTTGAAAGTGAAATATGGCTGTACGTGCTGCTGGTGATCCCAGTCCTGCTGCTCGTGTTCTGGTTCAACGCCCGTTGGAGAAAGAACGTGCTGAAGCAATTGGGCGATGCCAACATTCTCGAAAACCTGATGCCAACGCTTTCCAAGGCATTGCCAAGATGGAAACGGTTTCTGTTCACCTTGGCCTTGGCGTTCATGCTGGTCGGAATTGCAAATCCGCAGATCGGAACGAAGTACGAGGAAGTGAAGCGTGAAGGTTTTGAACTGATGATCTGCCTGGATGTGTCAAACAGTATGCTGGCCGAAGACCTCACACCGAACCGTTTGGAACGGGCAAAACAGGCCATTTCGCGTTTGGTTGATAGGCTCAAGAACGATAAGATCGGGGTGGTTGTGTTTGCTGGCGAGGCGTACATTCAGCTTCCGATGACGGTGGACCATTCTGCCGCCAAGCTGTTCCTCCGTTCCATTGATACGGATATTGTGCCAACGCAGGGAACAGCCATCGGTAAAGCAATTGAACTGGCGATGGGCTCGTTTAGCGATAATTCTAAAGCCAACAAGTCGATTATTGTAATCACCGATGGTGAAAACCATGAGGATGATGCGTTGAAGCAAGCTGCGGCAGCTGTGGAACAAGGAATAAAAGTGCACACCATTGGAATTGGTTCGTTAGACGGAACGCCTATTCCGATGTACAAGCGCGGTCAGATGTTGGGCTATCGCAAAGACCGCGAAGGCAACACGGTTGTGACTAAACTGAACGAAACCATGCTGCAGCAGATTGCTGCCTCTGGAGAAGGAACTTATGTTCGTGCAAACAATTCGAGAACAGGCCTTAATGCGCTAATGGATGAATTGGAAGGAATGCAGCGAGAAGAATTTGACAGCAAGATGTTTACGAGTTACGAAGATCGGTTTCAGTATTTTATTGCTGTGGCATTGCTCTTGTTGTTGATTGAGGTGCTGTTACCTTCGCGGAAACTGAAGGTTTTTGGTGGATTGAATTTTTTTAAAGAAAAATAGTTCGTTAGGTGATTAGGAAATTAGACATATCGAATTTCAAGTCATTGCGAGGAACGAAGCAATCTCATACTTTTTGGGATTGCCGCGCTCGTACCTCGCTATCATTGACGAATCGTATAACCCGTTGTTTATCAGGAGATTATATCCTATGATTTTTGCTGCTCTTACACACCGTTCTCGATACACGCTCGTACCTCGCGCACTCGAACTGACCTCAGTCACTTCGAGTGATTTTGAGGAACGAAAAATTGTATCGAGAAGGTTTCTGCTCTTACCTACGTCAATATTACTGTGCGCAATGACGTTCGTGCTTCTCGTGGTAGGTTTTTCATCAGCCTTCGCCCAAGAGCCCAACGACCTCATCACAAAAGGCAATAAGCTCTATGAGGAAGGGAAATTTGGTGAGGCTGAAGTGACTTATCGCGATGGTCAGACAGAAGGTGCCGATGCATTCATTTCAGGTTTCAATTTGGGCGATGCGCTGTTCAAACAAGAACGGTATGAAGAAGCTGCAAGTGCGTTTCAGGCATTGCCGAACCTCACCGATGATAAAGCGCAAAAAGCATCAGCCTATCACAACTTGGGCAATTCGTTCCTGAAAGCAGAGAAATATCAGGAAAGCCTTGATGCTTACAAGCAATCGCTTCGCAACAATCCGCGCGACCTGGAAACCAAGTACAATTACGCTTATGCAAAGCGAATGCTGCAACAGGAACAGGAACAAGAACAGCAGCAAGATCAGGATAAGGATCAAGACAAGAAAGACGAGGAAAAGAAGGACGACCAGCAAAAACAGGATCAGCAGGACCAAAAGCAGGACGGGGAAAAAGACGAAGAGCAGAAGCAGGACCAACAGCAGCAGCAGGATCAACAAAAGCAGGAAGAAGAACAGAAGAAGCAGCAGGAGCAGCAGCCAAAAGAGGGAGAGATCTCTAAAGAGGATGCCGAGCGAATGCTGGATGCGCTGAATCAGGATGAGAAGAAGATCCGCGACCGACTGGAAGAACAGAAGGAAAAAAAAGGTGTTAAAGGAACTATTGAGAAGGACTGGTAGATTTTTGAATTAAAAATTAGGAATGAATAATTAGGAATGAAATCCCCCGTCCCGAAATGTTCCGCAAGCTCTACCTTCGGGCAATCACTCTTTAAAAGAGAGGTGGGCTCAGTCCCCCTTCTGAAGGTGGTGCCGAGGAACGATGTGGGGGATTTTTTTTCGGGAATACGAGGGATTTTGTTTTGAAAGAATGATAATTATGACTTCTTGATAAGTTAGTTGGTGCCGGATCCTCCTTTTTAAAGGAGGTGTCACGCTTTTGGGCGTGACGGAGAATTTTTTTTGAAAGAATAAGCAAAAGTTGAAATTAAAAACCACATATCTGTTCATATTTCTGTTGGGAATGTTCTCATCAGCAACTGTGGTTGCACAGAAGTTAACGGCTTCTGCACCAAGTCAGGTGCAGGTGGGGCAGCGGTTTCAGGTTACTTGGCAACTGGATGCCAATGGCTCCAATTTTACGGCTCCACAGATTTCGGATTTTCAAGTGCTTGGTGGTCCGAACCAAAGCACGAGCATGCAGTACGTAAATGGCAGCATGTCGCAGTCCATTACATATTCGTTTGTCCTTCGTGCAGCTAAAGCAGGCGAGTTCACCATTGCTCCTGCTAAGATTAAAGTTGGCGGAAATGTAATCGAGTCCAATGAATTGACTGTTAATGTAATACAGGGTTCAAGTCAAGCATCTACTCAATCCAATAGTGGAGGGCAACAAAAGGCTCAAACGCAAACATCTTCTGGCGATGGAAAGGATCTTTATGCCAGAGTTGAGGTCAGTAAGCGGAATGCGTACTTGGGTGAGAAGATTACCGTTGATTTGAAGATTTATAGTCGGGTTACCATCGTCAATTTTGATGATTGGAAGATGCCGTCTTTTGAAGGTTTCTGGTCGAAAGAAGCCACAACAAATCAGCAAATACAGCTTCAAAACGAAGTCATTGATGGAGTAATGTATCAAACTGGATTGATTAAGCAGTTAGTCCTTTACCCTCAGAAATCAGGCGACATTACTATCGATCCAATGGAGTTGAGTGTGATAGTTCGCGAGCGATCATCTGGCAGAGGCCGTTCCGTGTTCGATCAGTTCTTCGGAGGGTATGAAGATTCGAAACGACCAATTAAGTCCAATTCAGTTAAGATTAAGGTAAAGCCATACCCATCGGGCAAACCCGGTGATTTTAGTGGTTTAACGGGGAAGTTGAAGATGAAGGCTTCTCTTGACAGAGCTGAAACCAAATCGAATGAAGCGGTCAATTTAAAAGTTACTGTTAGTGGTGATGGGAACCTATATCAGCTGCGAGCACCAGACTTGGAGTTTCCACCAGATATTGAAGTGTACGACCCAAAAACGTCAGACAATATTAAGGTTAGTTCCAATGGTATTTCAGGTAGTAGAACGTTCGAATACGTGCTTATTCCGCGCTATGCGGGCGATTTTAAAATTGGCCCATTCTCGCTAAGCTATTTCGATCCGAGTTCTGGCAAGTTCAAAACTTTAACTCAGGAGGCGTTTGATTTAATTGTAGAAAAAGGTGAAGGAGAAGAAGCGGCTTCGCCAGCTGTGAACATTGCAAATAAGGAAGATATTCGTTTGATTGGCAGCGATATCCGTTACATCAAACAAGGTCAGTATCCGATACTGAGCGGAACGAGTTTCTTCTACCGTTCAATTCCATTTTATGCTGCAATTGGCGTTCCTGTACTGCTTTTTGTTCTCTTCTTAGGCTATGCACAATACCAGAAATCACAAGGGAAGGATCTGGTTCGATTGAAGAGCAAGCGCGCCACAGGCCTTGCCAAAAAACGCTTGACGAAGGCCAAAAAACTGTGGGATGATAACCAGACGGCTTTGTTCTATGAAGAAGTTTTTAAAGCACTTTCTGATTATGCTGCAGATAAGTTTGAAATTCCTGTTTCTGAACTGAGCAAAGACAAGGTTAAGTCGGTTTTAGCAGACAAGAATGTACCAGAAGAAACAGCACGGGAGTTTATTGATGTGCTGGATAAAACAGAATTTGCACGTTTTGCGCCAGGTGCAGACAAGCAAATGGGAAGTATGTATGATGAAGCCTTGGCAGCTATTGTAAATGTGGAAAATCATGCTTAACGGAAATCTCAAATACGAAGCTCGAAGCACGAAACTCGAAGCACGAAACTCGAAAGGGGTTTTGATCATGCTTATGTTTTTGACGTTGGTCTCAACACGTTCAATGGCGCAAGTAGAAACAGCTAAAGCAGCAGCAGATCAAGCCTTTATTGAAGAAAGATATTCTGATGCTACTGAGGGGTACGAAGAGATTCTAACCCAAGAGTACATTTCGGCAGAACTGCACTACAACTTGGGCAACGCTTATTTCAAAGCAGGACAGATTGCACCAAGTATTCTCAATTATGAACGTGCATTGAAATTGGCTCCGAATGATGAGGATATTCAATTCAATTTGAAGCTTGCCAATTTAAGCGTGAAGGATAGAGTAGAAGATATACCGAAACTTTTTTTTGTCAATTGGTGGTCGGCAATTGTAAAGACATTCTCAACCGATGGCTGGGCTTGGAGTTCAGTTATATCGCTAATTGTTGGTTTGCTTGGGTTGCTCTTCTTCAAACTTTCCAGCGAAGGCGGGATGAAGCGATTAACGTTCTATGTAGGTGTAATTGCGTTTGCTTGGTTCGGATTTTCCATTTATTCGGCTGAGAAAAACTTCAATCATGCAGTACATGACAAACGAGCGGTTGTATTTGCATCAACCATCAACGCCAAAAGTTCTCCAAACGATAAAGGCAAGGACCTTTTCGTAATTCATGAGGGGCTCGTAGTTACAGTTTCGGACAACCTAAACGGCTGGATTCGTATCAAACTTTCCAATGGAAATGTAGGATGGATACCAGAAAACACGGTGGTTTCCATTTAACCCAGATTATGCAATAGGGTTCTACCACGAATTTAGTGGAACTCGTATCAGCCTCATGGAAGTGACCCACTACCACAAAAAATCCCACTTCCATTAAAATAACAGTAGAACCTGCAATACAAAATCTATTACGTCTTGAAACCACTGCAAAATCAAACACTTCGCTGTATTTTCGGATTTCACCATAGCGGTGCTATGCCGGAATCCGTAAACACTTGATTTTATTGTAGTTTCAACCCTCATTACGAAGTTCTATTGCATAATCTGGGTTTAAATCAAGCATCCCTCTTGATTTCTTTCGTCTGTATTGGTGAACACATTTTTTAGCTTTACACACTAACCCCATTTTGTTTCTGTGAGACACAACGTTTCTATTCTTACGATTCTCCTTCTAATTTTCGGTATAAAAAACGATAAAGCCATAGCGCAGTCCCTATTTGTACCTGGTGGCGCAAACTATGTCGAAATTGGCGATTTAGATGTGCCCGGTAGTCAGATTACCGTAGAAGCGATTGTTACCATGACCGGTGCAGGGGTAAATATTGTTTCCAAGCATACCGACCAAAGCAATGTCAATTACCTCATGCGCCCAGGTTCTGTAGAAATTACCACCACCAACGGGTATGTGAATGCAGTTTCTGGGTTCAACCTCGTTATTGGCGAATGTTATCACCTTGCATTTACCTATGATGGTACCAGTTTGAACTATTACGTGAACGGATGTTTGGCTCAATCAACCCCACACACAGGCACAATGGCTCAGAATGACTTCATGACCGCCATCGGTAATCGCTCCGATTGCCAATGCGAAACATGGCTTGGATATATTGATGAAGTGCGAATTTGGAATGTGGCAAGAACTCAAGCACAAATTCAAGCAAACATGATGGATTTACCGATCCCAACAACTCAGCTCGGACTTTTGGCTTACTACAAATTTGATGGCAATTACACCAATCTTCAAGGAAATCCCGCTTGGAATGGTGTGCAGATTGGAGCACCGCAATTGCAAGCAAATGCCGCTTGCAACAATGTGGATTTGAGCTTCCAGAATTCCAGTACCGTTACTGACGTGAGTTGCAACGGAGGCTCTGACGGAGCTGTATCAATTGCCAGTTCTGGTGGTCATCCAAACTATACATATTCGGCTGATGGCGTTAATTACTTTCCCGCCAATTCCTTTTCGGGCCTTCCTGCCGGAACGGCCAATATTTACGCGCAATCTGGTGCTAACTCTGGTTGTTTGGCAACCATTCCAGTAACAATTGCAGAGCCTCCTGTAATTACAACATCTGTAACAGGAACAGACCCAACTAGTTGTATTACTGGAAATGGAACTGCTGATTTAACAGTAAATGGAGGAACACCTCCGTACACATATCTGTGGTCTTCGGGCAGCACATTGCAAGACCCTACCAATCTTGTAGCCGGAAACAATAGCGTAACGATTACCGATGCTAATCAGTGTACCGCTACAGAAAGCATTGCGCTTAACAGTCCGCCTGCCATTTCGGCCACGGTTTCTAATGGAGCAGATCCAAGTTGTAACGGTGGGAATGATGGTTCTGCTACACTTACAGTCAATGGTGGAGCAACACCATACACGTTTGCATGGTCTTCGGGAAGTGCGCTGCAGAACCCGACCAATCTTACTGCCGGAAATAATACTGTGACGGTTACTGATGCCGGTGGGTGTGCTACTACTGCGAATGTGACCCTAACCGAACCCACACCGATCTTCCCGAATGCTTATGCCAATTATATAAGCAGCCAAGGAGCCTGCGATGGCGGAGGATTTGCGAATCCATCAGGAGGAACACCTCCTTACACATACCTCTGGTCAAACGGTCAGACTTCTCAAACTGCTACAGGAATGTGTACTGGCCCTCAAACCATCACAATTACAGATGCAAATGGATGTACGGGCTCACAAATAGTAACGGTAAATGTGCCGGCCTGTTTGACGGATGTTGATTTTAATACTTGGCAGCAGGCAGGCCAACCCGGAAATGGAAATTGGATAGTAGAGAATGCAGGTGCAAGAATTCACCAAACGATAAACGGCAACCCTACATTTTTTGTTACTCCTGTTGATTACATCAACGTTCGTATGAAAGGGAAAATGCGAACAACTGATGGAGATGATGACTTCATGGGGGTTGTTTTTGGATTTAAGGAGCCGTTAGGAGCAACTGATTATTTCGACACTTGGCTGTTTGATTGGAAACAAGGCCCACAGAATGCGGCACAGGAAGGGTTCACCATCAACCGTGTTCTCGGAACAATTACCGCATACAATGCGACTTTTTGGGACCACAATACCACGCCAGAGTTTACCGTGGTGGCAACCAATTATGGGAATAATGGGTGGAATCAAAATGTGGATTACGAGATAGAAGTGACTTATACGGTTAATAGAGCTGTCATTCTGGTTGATGGAGATACGATTTTTGATATCTACGACTGTTTTGAACCAGGTCGTTTTGGGTTTTACAATTACTCTCAGCAGGACGTTTATTATTCCGACTTTACATACGAACTTTTTGCTGACTTCACGGTGGAAGATCAGCAAGTTTGTGTTGGCGATACGGCTCATTTTACCTTTTTGGAGCAATGCGGAAATTTCAATAATCTCAATCAGTTTGATGAGTTGGAATGGAATTTCGGTGATGGTAATTCTGAGGTAATATCCAACGTGACTCTGGCAAATGTCAACCCAACCCATATTTATAATGCGGGAGGAAATTACAACGTACAACTTATAGCGAAAGACACCCTTGGCTGCCGCGATACGATTTATAAGAGCATTAGTGTTTTTGATAAGCCTACCGCTAATTTCAGCTTTGCAAACCAATGTTTAACAGACATAACGCAGTTTACCGATGAAACTGTTCAAGGAGATGCCGCCATTTCAACTTGGAACTGGGATTTTGGAGATGCCGTTACAGATAATATGCAAAACCCAACTCATCAATATGCTGCAGTAAATACCTACACTACGCAGTTGATTGTTGAAGATTTGAATGGTTGCAAAGATACCGTTGAGCAAGATGTCGAAATTTATGTATTGCCTGTTGCCAACTTTACACCAATAGATGATTGCTTTAGACCAGACTACCCGTTTGAAGATTTAGCAACGGTAGCAAACGGAACAGTAGATTCATGGGAGTGGGATTTTGGTGATGCTAGTACAGGAAACATCCAAAATCCAACACACACGTATGCTGGTTACGGCCAATATGATGTGACCCTCATTGCTCTCAGTAATCAAGGTTGTGGCGATACTATTACTCAACAAATAACCTTACGCGCTATTCCTGTGCCTGGGTTTGAGATTCCACAAATCTGCCAGTTGCAGCCAATGCAGTTTACCGATACATCTAGCGTTGAAGAAGGCACCGTAGTAGGCTGGCAATATGATTTTGGAGATAATTCAACATCAACCTTACAAAACCCACCGCATGTTTATGCTAACGATGGAAACGGCTTTATTCAGCAAATTGTAACCTCAAGTTTTGGATGTGTAGATTCGGTTACGGTTACAACAGTTGTAGACCCGAAACCAACAGCTGATTTTTCCACGCAAAATGAATGCTTGAACGACCTAATGTCTTTCACTAATCAGTCCACTATTGCGTCTGGTTCAATTGTTTCATGGGAATGGGACTTTGGAGATGCCAATACGGATGTTGCTCAAAACACGTCTAATCTATATTCAACGTTTGGATTATATACCGTAGAGTTGATGGTGGAAACGGATAATGGCTGCCGCGATACAACAGAACAGCAAGTAGAAGTTTATCAGTTACCAGTCGCAGATTTCACATTCAGCGATGTATGTCTTATCACCACAGCTGCGTTTACAGACCAAAGCACGAGCAACTCAGGTTCTGTTGATACATGGACATGGGATTTGGGAGATAACACCACAGCAAGCGGCCAAGGACCCATCAGTCACGACTATCCGATAGCGGCCGATTATGAAGTGGAGCTTGTGGTAGAAACCGACTTGGGATGTTTTGATACACTGGTGCAAACCATAACCATTCACCCAATGCCAGTTGCTGATTTTACTGCCGATAGTGTGTGTTTCAACCTTGCAACCACATTCACAAATGAATCAACTGTTTCTACTGGCGTAATTTCAAATAATGTTTGGGACTTCGGGTTCTCTGCTACAAGCACAGCCGCCAATCCAACAAACGTATTCCCACAAACAGGTTATCATCCCGTGTTTCTTACGGTAACTTCCAATTTTGGATGTAAGGACACCATCACCAAACCTATTCGTGTTTACGTTTTACCCCAACCTGAATTTACCCACAACGACACGTGTTTTGAAGACATCGTTTCTTTCATCAACCTATCACAAATTAGCGAAGAAACCATTGAATTGTATGATTGGGATTTTGGAGATGCTGGCGTTTCTAACCTTCAAAACCCAACGCATTATTACGCTTCGGAAGGAATATATACAACCACATTGATTGCCACATCTAACTACGGTTGTACCCAAACCATTTCGCACCAGGTAGAAATCTATCCGTTGCCCCAGATTTTGTTCGTGCCATCGCCTAGCGCTGGATGTCAACCGTTGACCGTAGATTTTAGCAACCTGACACAAATTACGCCTGGATATCAGATAGCCACGTATGCGTGGGATTTTGGCCAGGGTATCACATCCTCAGAAACCAATCCACAGACGGCTTATGTTGATAGCGGATTTTACGATGTGCAGCTTATTGCAACCACCACAGATGGTTGCGATGACACGCTTTTGGTAATGGATGCCATTGATGTTTGGCCGCGGCCAATTGCAGGGTTTACCACAGAAGATGAAAGCTATATCATGTTCTTTCCTGAGGTTGATTTTATTGATCAGAGCTTCGGTGCAACCGAGTGGTACTACGATTTTGCAGATGGATCTACTTCAACCGACCAGAATCCAGTACACGAGTACCAAGAGGCAGGAACGTATGGGGTAATTCAGACTGTAAACAACGATTATGGGTGTGATGATGTCACCTCCATCAATCTGTTGGTTAAACCTGCTATTACGTTCTACATTCCTTCGGCTTTTACTCCTGATAATGATGGTATAAACGAGGAGTTTTATGGCAATGGAGTCGGAATTGCTTCATACGACATGACCATTTATGACCGATGGGGAGAAATTCTATTCCACTCGGCAGCTATGGATTACAAATGGGACGGTACGTATAAAGGCAAGCCCGTAGAAAACGGCATGTATGTGTATCGTTTTGTAATTGAAGATGTGAAGTCTCACACAAAACAATACACGGGCGAAATACATTTGATTCGTTGATGAAAAGAATAGCCTTGCTGTCTGATACCCATGGTTTTATCGATCCGGGAATTAAGAAATATATCGAAACGTGTGACGAAATTTGGCATGCTGGCGACATAGGCCATGTGAATGTAACAGATACACTCGCCAAATGGAAACCTTTACGTGCCGTTTATGGAAATATTGATGGCGATAAGTTGCGTGTTATTCACCCCGAAAATCAACTGTTTGAGTTGGAAGGAGTAAAGGTGCTCCTAACCCATATTGGTGGTTACCCAGGAAGGTACAACCCTCGTGTAAGAGCTTTAATTGAAAAGGAGCAACCGAAACTATACGTGTGTGGGCATTCCCATATTCTTAAGGTTATGTTTGATAAGAAATACGATTGCCTACATATGAATCCTGGAGCGGCTGGCGTACATGGTTTCCATCAGGTAAAGACCTTGCTTCGGTTTACGCTTGATGCAGGTAATATCAAAGATTTAGAAGTAATTGAACTTGGTAGCAGATCCGCTGGTTAAGCTTTCTTTATAGCTTCTTTTCCAAGGGTCAAAATGCGTTCGCAATGCTGCTCTACAGTTAACCCATGTTTTGCGGCAAAATCAGCTTCAATGCACCATTCTCGGTTCAGAACCTCTTTTATTGCTTTTATCCAGAGATCATCATTGAAAGCGTTTACTACAAAACCAACATCTTCAGAAACTACCGATTTTGCTCCAACCATGTGCGAAACCACTACTGGTAGTCCGCAAAGAATTGCCTCGCTTACAACCTGCGCATACGCTTCGTACTTGGCTGGATGAACCAAAGCATCAGCTGCCCACATCAACTCTTCTACGTTCTCAGAATAACCTAAATACCTTACGTTGTCAAGCTCAGAATAAATAGGTTTTACACCCGCTATTATCAGTTCAATCGGTTCGTTTTTTAGCAGAGCCATTAGAGAAAGCAAGTAGTCATATCCCTTTAGATGATTGCCTGTGGTTACGAATAAAAGGCTCTTCTTGGTGTCGGAAAAACCGTAATTGTTTCTCAATTCTCGCTTGCGCGATATTCCTGATTGATTGAATTGTTCAACATCAGTAGGAGGATAGAGGATTCGAATATTCTTGTCAGGAACTTTGGCATATTTAGTCAGTTCATCTTTAATCTGTCTCGAAGCAGCCAGTATCAACTTGGAATTGCGGTAGGCGAGCTTATCCAAATACACATTCATCCAATCTATCGGACCTTGAAACTTGAACCCCAAGGCTTTCATGTAGCCCAAATGCGTGCCCGGACACATAACCAAATCCTGATATGCTGTTCTTCCTAAGGAAACACTCAAATCAAATGAATGCTGGCTCATAAAGGACTTTAACCCCGTGTTGAAAAACCACATTCTAATTGGTTTCGGAACGACTTTCAGGTTAATCTGATGAATCTGAACCGAATCAGGAATTACAACATCGGCATCAATCTTAGAAACAATCAAATGCACTTCATGACCCTGAGACGAGTAGTAGTTCAAATAATTGAACAATCTTGTCTCGAGTCCACCTTTTCGCAGTAACCGATAATGAATGAGCGCAATTTTCACATTGCTAAATTAGAAAGCCTTGCCCGCAACTTCATTTTGTTTTAGTAAGATTGTTGTCTACTTAGCTTATGAAAGAAAACTGGTTGTTTATTGTGAATCCTGCTGCTGCTGACGGCAAGGGCGGAATTAAATGGAAAACGGTTCATAAACAACTTCTCAAATACGGGTTTGACCCTGTTGTTTGGTTCTCTCAATACAATGGACATATTGAAAAGTTGGTTGGCAGCGCCTGCAATGAAGGTTTTCGAAAGATTGCCACCTTCGGAGGAGATGGATCGCTGAATGCCGCTGTTAATGGTTTGAATAACCAAAACATATGTTTACCAAAAGAAGTTCTTCTGGCACATTATCCAAGCGGGACTGGCAATGATTGGACTCGCTTTTTCAAGGTTCCCAATAACCCCAAGGATTGGGTGGGAATGATTAACAAGAAGCTGGTTTTTAAGCACGACTTGGGCATCATCAACCTGTTTAAGGATGGTAAAGCCGCCAAACACTATTTTGTAAATATTGCTGGGGCTGCTTACGTTTCCCAGTGTGCCGTTATGATTACCGAGGCGCGCAAGAGTTCCAGTTTATTGCAAGGCAAGCTATTTTACGACTACATCGTTTTCAAAGGGCTGTTGTCGTTTCAGGTGCCAGAACTTACCTTGAAGTACAACCATGTAGTGCGAACTGAGAAGATTTTCAATCTCTCCATTGCTATTTGTAGACATAATGGAGGAGGAATGCTTCCTGCGCCTTATGCCAATCCTGCCGATGGAATATTTGATGTGACCGTATTTAGAGATATGCCCAAGTGGAAGGTGCTTCAGGATTACCCGAAGCTTCGAGCAGGCACCATCTTCAAGAATCCTAAGATTTCTTCGTTCCGAACAGAAAAGATTGAAATATCAAGAACCGACAAGCCAGATTACATTGAGGCCGATGGCGAATTTGTAGGGATGGGACCCGCCACGTTTACATCTCAGCAGAAAGCACTTCGGTTTGTAATTGGAGAAAAACCAGAGGCCAAGGAGTTTCCTTTTTAAACAACTTTTAAAAGACATTCAAGGTTTTGAAAACCTTGAAGGTCTATTTCTTAGGCAAACACGAATTACTTTTTCCGCAAAATAAGTAATGGAGTCCTGCTGTGCATAGCCATTTTTTCAGTATAGCTTGTATTGAATAAATACTCCAGAATCCCTGTTTTATAGGTGAACATGGCAATGAGATCTGGATTGTCTGATTCAACAAATTTATCGAGCCCATCAATAATGTCCGAATCCATAACAGCATTGAAGGTTATGTTGGGATAGCTGGTTTTAGCTATAAGCTCCAGTTTGGTACTTTCCTCGTCAAACGTGCTTGGGTCTATCATATCTGGATAAACATGAACTACATGTATTGTAGCATTATAGAATTGCGCAAATGCAATTAACTCTTCAATCTCCTCGTCAATATTAGTAAGGTCTGTAGCAAAAGCGATATTCTGAGGCTTATTGCATTCCGCTGCTGAGGGCACAAATATGGTAGGGCAAGAAATATGCTCTAGAACCCCGGAAGCTACGGAGCCAAAAATCTTGTTCTTGATTACCGATTCGCCCTTGGTGCCCATCACAATTAAATCAATGTCGTGTTTTGTGCAGTACGGATCAAGAACTTCAATTGGGTCTCCAAATATGAAATCGCAGGTTATTTTGGCGTTAATCCCTGTTGAGATACGTATAGAATCTGCTAATTCATTTCCCGTTTTTAGTGCTTCTTCTCTAAGGATGTCATCCAACTTGTTGACAAACGAGTAGGAAGGACGTGGCACATTATCGCAGTGTAGCAGTACAAATTCAGCATCAATGTTTGCAGAAAGCGAAACAGCATATTCCGCTGCTTTTCGGGCAAGCATGGAAAAATCTGTTGGAATAAGAATCTTCATGATGATTAATTATATCGTGGTAGAAATTACGTCTGTTTTGTATTTCCCGGCTTTCAAATGCTCTCTAATCTTCGAAAATACATCAATTGTGTATTCAACATCTTCTAGCGTATGCACTGCTGTAGGAATCAGTCTCAATAAAATTACGCCCTTAGGAACAACGGGATAAACCACCATAGAGCAGAAAATGTCATAGTTCTCTCGTAGGTCAACAATCAATGCTGTTGCTTCGGGAATTGTTCCATTCAAGTAAACAGGCGTAACGCAAGACTGTGTGTTGCCGATCTCAAACCCAGCATTTTTCAACCCGCTTTGCAGCGCGTTCACAATGGTCCACAGCTTCTCTTTGTGACTTGGGTCTTCGCGCAGCAATTCCAACCGCTTTAATGCACCAATAACCAAAGGCATTGGCAAACTCTTGGCAAATATCTGCGAGCGCATGTTGTATTGCAGGTACTGAATAACATCTGCTGTACTGGCCACAAAAGCACCAATACTGGCCATGCTTTTGGCAAAGGTTCCAAAATAGACATCAATTTCATCCTGAACGCCTTGTTCTTCGCCAGCGCCAGCACCTGTTTTACCAAGTACACCAAAGCCGTGTGCATCATCAACAAATAGTCTGAATTCGTACTTTTTCTTCAATGCAACAATCTCTTTCAGCTTGCCTTGGTCTCCGCTCATGCCGAACACGCCTTCGCTGATAACCAGGATGCCACCTCCAGATTCATCGGTGAGTTTCTTGGCGCGTTTTAGTTGCTTTTCCAGATTCTCGATATTGTTGTGCGGGAATACGAATCGCTTACCCATGTGAAGACGAACGCCATCTAAGATACAAGCGTGCGATTCGGCATCGTAAACGATTACATCTTTACGGGTAACCAGCGCGTCAATTGCTGATACCATTCCTTGGTAACCGAAGTTGAGCAGGTAGGCCGCTTCTTTGTTCTCAAAAGCCGCTAATTCTTCCTCTAGCTGTTCGTGGTACTTGGTCTGACCGCTCATCATTCTTGCCCCCATCGGGTAGGCCATTCCCCAGTCTCTAGCGGCATCTGCATCCGCTTTTCTTACCTCAGGATGGTTTCCTAAGCCTAAGTAATTATTCAAACTCCAAACCAAACACTCCTTACCGTTGAACATCATTCTGTTGCTCAACTCGCCTTCTAGCTTTGGAAAAGTGAAATATCCGTGAGCCAATTTAGCATGCTCGCCTAAGGGGCCACGGTTGTTCTTTATACGTTCAAAAATGTCCATTTGGTCTGTTCGTAAATGTTGCGGCAAAGGTATTTGTTCCCGTTTTGCCACTAATTGATAGAAGGAAAAGTTTTTAACCACCGAAAATAAGTTTGGGCCGTAGAAACTCTTTGATAAGTGTCATTACGGGCGGTGTCTCAGGTCAGCCAAGACAGATGCAATTTCTGAGACATTACGGTCTATTTCATCATTTCCAATTAAAACAAACTGGAAATGAATAGGTTAATAGGAGAAACACCAGAGAAATGAAAACGATATTCAAATCAATATTAGGCGTCTTACTACTGTTCCCGCTTTCGCTAATGGCACAAAATGGAATGCAGGATGTAATCTATTTGAAAGATGGAAGTATCTACAAAGGGGTAATTATTGAAACTGTTCCGAACGTGAGTTACAAGATAAAATCAGCTGGCGGAAATGTGTTTGCGGTTAAGATTGAAGAGGTGGAGAAGATAACCAAGGAGGAGAAGGAATATACACATCGTGCGTATGGGCCTTGGGGACATATAGGTTGGAGAAATGATTCCATTCGGTACGAACCTAGAAAAAAGGGGTATTTCAATGAAATTCAAGTGCTGGTGGAGAATGTGCAGGGAGGAGTTAGAATGGTAAACGGCTATAAGTTCAACCGTTTTGCTTACCTAGGAATTGGTGTTGGAGTTGATCGCGTATTCTCCAATCCGTTTAATCCAAAAGTAAACGGGCTTGAGAAGAAGGAATTAGCAGGTATTTATCTGCCATTGTATTTATACCATGCTGGTGATGGCCCTAGTAAAGGAAGGTTCACTCCTTTTTACGCTATTGAAGCTGGATATGCTATGGCGTTTAAAGGTTTTAAGAGCAGTAATCGGAATATCGATGATTATGGAAACGAATTGGAAGGAGGAGTAATTGCAGGAGCAGGTCTAGGGTTTAAACTTCGGTCACGAAGACATAAAGGACACTTCAGCCTGCTGTTTAATGTCAACTACAAGCAAGTTAAATACAATTACGACCAACAGTTTCTATCTCAGGCAGGGCAGGTTACCTCTACTGTCAGAAAAGAAGGTGTAGGTCATTTAATCATCCCCGGAATAAGATTGGGTATCGGATTCTGAAGAATTCAATCCTATCTGACTACGGTAATTCGTCCGTTATATCTGTGTAAGAAAGTCAGTCCCTTTGTTGTAAAAGTGAGCGTGTAAACGTAGATATCTGAAGGAATTGCCCTTTCGTTAAAACGCCCATTCCAACCTAAAGTTTCATCTTCCGATGTGAATAAACGCTTTCCCCAGCGGTCATAGATGTGCAGTTGATAAGCCTCTACAATTGCCCCTCCAATAACTGGATGGAAGGTGTCGTTTATTCGGTCTTGTTCGCCATCGATTTCTGGCGTGAATGCATTTGGAATATACACGGTCAATTCCGATTCAATCGTTAAAAATTTACATTCGGAAACAGGACAGCCTACAGATGACAGCGTGGTAAGGCAAATGTTGTAGGTTTCTTTATAATTGTTGAACGTGTAAACAAAATCCGTGTCGGCTGAAGTGTAAATAAGCAGACTATCACTATCGAATATGCTCCATTCGTACGTTCCGATTCCAGGATTGTTGATTAAAAATTCTGCGTCAAAATCAAACGGACCAATCTGATTTGGAGTATAGCTGAAATCTGCGCCTTGCGAAGATGCCAATGTTAGGGTTGTTTCAACAATACTATCGCAACCTGTAGTTAAGGGAAAAGATGAAACATAAACCAAATTAGTTTCAATATCGTTCTGAGACGTTCCATCAGGAAATGTGTAAGAATCTCCCGCACATATCTCTATTGTTTCCTGTGTTAATGGAGACGGTGTAATACTTATGGTGGTTGTAATTGTGCTGTCACATCCGGCTGCGGTTGAAAATGTTGAAACATGTGTGGTTGTTGCTGTAATCGTTTGAGAGTCTCCGTTAGGAAAAATGTAAATTGAATTTAAGCAAACCGAAGCAGCTAATTGCCCATCATATCCTTGCGAAAGCGTAACGTTTGTGGTTACGGTTGAATCGCAGCCTAAAATGCCAGTAAGAGCAGAGATATGTGAAGTTGGCGCAGTGATTATTTCAGTTGTGCCATCGGGATACGTCACAGAATTGTTTAGGCAAACAGCAACGGTTTCTGTTGATGTAAAAGCTGGAATAACCGTGACCATGGTTGTAACCACCGAGTCGCAGCCCGAAACAGAAACAAGGTTCGAGGTTTGCGTAGTGTTTCCAGTTATGACCTCTGATGTTCCATCCGGATAAATGACTGTGCTGTTGGCGCAAACAGATTCAAGGTTTGTTGATGCAAGAAAAGGCACTATAATCACATTAGTGGTAACGATGGAGTCGCAACCGCTGGGTGTAGTAAGCTGAGAAACATAGCTGGTTGGTGTAGTCACGAGCTCGGTTGTTCCGTCAGGATAGGTAACTATGGTGTTGGTGCATGCCGAAATGGTTTCGGTTGTGTTAATAATTCCACCACCAGATGAGGTAACTGTTACTGTGGCGGTATCGCTGCATCCAATGCTTGATGTGGCAATCACATAGTGAATTCCCAAACAAAGCCCAGTAGCGTTTGCGTTGGTTTGCCCGCTTAACGCATTATAAGTGGCGTCTGTCCATTGATAGGTGTAACCAGGAAGTGAACCTGTGACATTGGCAGAACTGGTGCCCGTACAGCCACAATCGGTTGGCGTAACGGTTGCCGTTACATCAATCGGGTCTATTGGCGTACAATTATTGTTGAATTGGCCGATGTAAGCGGCATTGGCTGCATTGTTTGCTGCTCCTGGTGTTTCATTCGAAGTACCCGTTGTACTTCCTTCGCTCCAGTTAGATTGTACGTTTGGGTCGCCATCATTGAAATACCAAACATTCTGAGAACCCGAACCTAGAGAGTTGAAATAGATGACCGTGTTGTTGCTAGCACTTGCCCAGCAGACAGAAAATACTTCGCAGCCAGAAAGGTCTACAAGTCGGGCACAATCGCCCGAGTTGGCCAAGAAGGTCAATTCCCAATCGCCACCAGCTACCCAACCCGTAGAGGGGTAGCTACAGGCTGCTGCACCGGGTGTGGTTAGGTTTTGCTCAAAGAGACTTGGATTACTAATTGGCACCACAATGCTGCAATTGCCGTCAGTCATCGAAATGTCTATTGGTGGCAGATTCACGTTAGGGTCGGCATCATTATAAAGTAGAATGATGGTTCCTAGAGGCACGCAACTCCAAAGCGGATCATTGGAAAAACGAAGCGCGCCATCTGCGATTCCACCAGAACCATGATAACCCGAATTGTCGTCAAAAATCCATCCGCGAATGTCGATACATGGAGGAATATTTGCACCGCAATCGTAGGTTAAATTAGCATCTGCAACCACAAATTCAACAAACTCCTGATTCCCACTTGGTCCGTTAGAAACTTCGTTGATGATGAGTGTTTGGGCACTCGTTCTAAGAGTGATAAGCAAGGATAGCGCAAGATTCAACCAGACGATGACTCTCAAATCGGTTTGCCTAATCATTAGAGAAACCACTATGTCGGAATGTGAAAATGTTCATGCTCAATTCGCGCACAAGATTACGGTTTACGGCTTGTTTTTTGGGTCTTTTCCTTTACGCTTTTGCTGAAAACGTAAGTTGTACGGTTTTGAAATCGTATGTAACTATTGTTACCGTTCGTTTACCGCCATATTTTGTCCTTTGTGTCAGCAAATAAATAAAAAGACATGAGCATATTTTCAATATTCGGAGGAAACAAGACAAGCGAAAAAGTAAAGGCGCTCCTAGATAAAGGAGCATTGATTGTAGATGTAAGAACACCTGATGAATATAGAAGTGGACATATCACCGAATCGGTGAACATTCCATTGAATCTAATTCCAAATAAGGTGAATGAATTGAAGCGCAAGAACAAGCCAATTGTGGTTTGCTGTCGTTCTGGGGCAAGGAGTGGAATGGCTGCCAATCAGTTACGTAAGGCAGGGGTTGAAGTAGAAAATGGCGGTGCGTGGAATAGCGTACAGGCAATGATGTAAAGAAGTTTCATGAATGATGGTTATTGGTTGGCCATCGCAAAAACCCCGTGCTGCGAAAGTTGTGCGGGGTTTGTTTTTTAGTAACTATTCAGAGTGATATTGAACATACTTTTTCCTAACTCACCCCGTCCGCGACCAAAGGTCGGGACACCCCTCTCTTGAGAGAGAGGGGAAAGCTCAACGTAGTTGAGCAGGGGTGAGTTGGCAAACGCTCTGAATAGTTACGTTTTTTAAAGGGGTAAGGCGCTAGGAATTCGACTATAAACTTCTGGTTTGGCTGGGCGCTAGAACAGCTGGATGATTACTCATCATCATCTCCTTTCTCATATCCCTCATAATAATAGGACTGGTCAATTCCCTTGAAAAGAATCTCCCGATTGTTTATGTCATCCGTTAAGTTTTGCTCAAGCAATGTTCTAAGTTCCAAATCGTTAATAGGACTTCTTTCTATGGCTTGCAGATAAAGACCTTTGTCTATGAACTGCCAATTGACAACCTTCTTGATTCTCGTTCTGAGCAGCATATCCAGCCAGATGCGCATGGTTCTGCCGTTGCTATCCATGAACGGATGGGCGATATTCATTTCCACATATTTGGCAACGGTCTCTTTAAAATTGCCTTCTGGCATTTGCCCGATCTTCACCAGAATCTCATTCAGGTACAAGGCGTTTGCAAACCTGAATCCGCCTTTCGATATGTTCTTTGCGCGTACCAATCCTGCAAAATCATACAATCCCTGAAACAGATAGTGGTGTATCTGTTTCAGGCCTTTGGTTGTACCTACTTCCATGCCATCAATATCGCCCGATTCAAATAGGCGATAGGCGTTTTTTAGGCTTTTTCTGTTGATGTGTTTCATGTGGATTCTAGGAAGTACTCATTTTGCCAAGCCCGTGTTTGATGGTTACTTATTTATCGCTTTTCTAATTTTATTTTCAATATCGTTTTTCTTCCAGTTTATGTGCGCAAATGAAGGATGAGGAATCAGGATGAATTCTCTTCTCCCAAACAAGCCATCGTCCGTTTTAATGATGTAGTTTTCTTTTGAATTGTCTGCGTATAAGTTTGTAATAGTGCCATGCTTTTTTGAAAAAGACTGGAACAAATCAGAATATTCAGACAATGTGTGCCCAACATCCTTACCTAAACAAATCACAGTTTTAGCATTTATCATTTCCAGTTGAATGCGGAAAAAACCATAACACAAGTCCTTGTAGTCCTGCTCCAGCTTTTTAATCCGTTTCGTCATTGTAGTTCCCTTATGGGTTTCGTCATCACGCAACCCCAAATAGAAATTTGTGAAGAATGTGCTTTCGGGATTGAGGCCTAATCTTAATAGATTGGAGATTGTTTTGCTGCCACCGCTCTCTCTGTTGCCTTTGCATTTAGAATCCAAATACGTAACGGTTCCAAAGTCATTTCCAAGCACCATTATGCCGCCTTCATCAATAGAAGCTTTATTAATCTGGCTTTTACTGTCAGATAAAATGCCTGATCCTAAAGGGAAGAAGCCGAAATTCAACGTTCCACTTGTATTCACCATCCCAGAGCTGGAAAATATTTTTTCACTCCCTGCTTTTCTAGTAACTACATCCTCATATTTTTTAAAAACCGTTCTGATGTCCATTTCTATTTTTAAAGCAGTTTAAAGACCTCATATTCTTCTTCTGTACCGATGTTTTCGGTTGATAAGAAAAGTGCCTGTTTCTTCAGGCCGTTGAATAATTTCAAGTTCTCTTTGGTGAACGAATGAACGTAAAGTTTTGAGTCAACTACTTTATGAACCGAAATCGGTTCAATTTTCAATAGCTCATTCAGTTGTTCTTCTGTTACGATTAGTTGGGCTTTGACCAAAAGGTCGCAATAAAAAAACTCACCTTCCAGAATATGAAGCGGTTCTTCAATTTTAGCTAAAAGGCATCGATGCAGGAAACGGAAATTTCACTTGGTGTTTTGAAGGTCATTTGTTACACTTAAA
>Ga0316208_1000361_pt1 | contig 58158 bp, 49 predicted proteins | sample 3monopyrite_MG_FD_204944 | JGI IMG/M metagenome (GOLD analysis project Ga0316208, IMG submission 204944) | Microbial mat bacterial communities from mineral coupon in-situ incubated in ocean water Damariscotta River, Maine, United States -... | ecosystem: Environmental > Aquatic > Marine >... | reverse complement strand
ATTGGGAAAGAGAAACTGAAGTTTTGCTAAATCCAGCGAAGAAAAAAGGAATTGATGTTGAGGTACCGATGAATTTGGTAGCTTAAATTCAAAGTTGAGGCGACAGGTATGTTGACACATACCGGACCAGAGGCCCCTTTGTTATTTCTTTATTTCCAATCTTTTCTGTAAAGACGCGTATCTACCCATTTTCCCGCATTTATCGAGAGTGATTAGAGATATCGAGAGTGATTAGAGAATTTAATGATACCCGATAAAATTTTCGTATTTGCCTAATACAAAAATGTGTCTCTATCATGCTGTGAGCGATTGGTGTTCTGATGTTGTTTTTGCCTCACACAAAATGTGATGACTTTCGATATTCGCAGCCATCTGGGCCCCCAGTCGCGATGGGTATGTGTTGGTTGTGATGAACTATAGTTAGTAGCAGCAGTCCTAATTTATGGGTTGTCATGTTAATTTCGTTCTTAGAATCAGGAGGTTTATTTGTGAAAATCCCTTTACAAATTTCTAGTCGTAAACTATCCCTTTCCAGTAGCACTATCGAAGTAATAAAACATAAAGTTCAAAAGCTTGAATTGTTTTTCGATAAAATTATCGCCTGTCGTATCATGGTCGAAACTCCCCATAGACACAAAAATCATGGTAGTTTGTACAATGTCACTATCGATATTTCCATTCCAGGTGGTGAGCTGGTGGTTAAAAGAGAAGCTAATGAGGACATGCTCGTCGCCGTCAGAGACGCATTTGAAGCGGCGCGGCGACAAATTGCTCAGCATTCAAAAAAACGAAAGGGCAAACAGCCGCGTAACTCCAGGATGCCCAACAATACGCCGGTTATGAGCGCTGAGGATGATTTTCAAATGTCTGATCTACTATCATCCGAAAACTTTCTTGATGACTTTTCATTAAATGAGCTCTCACTCGGACGAACAGCGACCTCTTTTGCTTAAATTGTAATTATTCTTTTCACTGATTTAACTTAAAAAACCGGAAGCCCTGAACCCGTAAGAAGTTCGGGGTTTTTTGGTGCGATATAATACTCCCTTAACTTATTGATAAAGACACTTCAGTTAAATAACCTAAAGTTTTAGTCAACTCTTGTCGAAACTCCTCAGGACTACGATATTTAATGGCAGCACTAATGGCGACTAATCCTTATCAAAATGAATGCAGTGGAGCACTGACCGAAGATCAGATGGTGTTGAAGTATGCGCCTCTGGTTAAGCGTATTGCGTATCACTTAATGGCACGTTTGCCATCATCCGTTATCGTCGACGATTTAATTCAGGCCGGTATGATGGGGCTGTTGGAAGCGTCCCGCAATTATCGACCGGATCTTGGTGCCAGTTTTGAGACTTATTCCGGTATTCGTATTCGGGGTTCTATGCTGGACGAGTTGCGTCGCAATGACTGGGCACCAAAATCAGTACATCGAAAAAATCGTGAACTCGCCAAAGTCGTGAGAGAGATAGAAACTAGAACAGGTCGTGACGCCCGCGATGATGAAGTGGCTGACGAAATGGGCATAACTCTTGACGAATATTACAAAATTCTGCAAGATTCCAGTAATGCACGAATTTACGGATTTGAAGAATTAGGTGTGGATGAAGACGCGATTGAGCTTGGGCTGACGTCGCGTAAAAGCGGGCCGTTTGAAGAAATGTCTCACGAGCGGTTTAAAGGTAATTTGGCCGAAGCAGTAGCAGGTTTACCCGAGCGGGAAAAAATGGTTGTTACCCTGTATTATGATTCGGAATTAAATTTGCGTGAAATTGGTTCGGTACTTGGTGTGAGCGAATCACGCATCAGTCAGTTAATCAGCCAGGCGATGATCAGATTGCGTGCCCGTATGAAAGAATGGATGGGCGATTAAATATTTGAAAGGTGTTTTTTCAGTTTTTATTTTTTCAGGTTTATTTGTATTAATATAAGGTAGCTACCCACTGGGCTGCATGATGCACAGAGTGTCTGGCTAAGTTTCACGTTAGTTTAATCAGCTGCTGGTAGTGTTAGCGGGAAATTATTTTTTCAATTAAGCTTGACAATTTAATTTTAGTAAGTATTGATTTGTCTTGGTTTATATTGCAGATAAAACGAATTTAATGGCCGGTATTTTGCGCTGTTTACAGTATATCATTTCTCTAATACCATGTGCCTTAGGTGTTAAAATTATGCTTTAAAAAAAACGATATCGTTAATGTGACTGGTTCGACGTTGAATGATTGTTATATGAAAATACATCAAAAAAATTGTCAGAAACTTTATGAGGATAACTATCGAAAGTTAGTGATCATGTTGCCTGATATTGATTGTTTTGAGCATGTCACGTTGTCTAGCGAAAATCATGTTGTCACTGTCGCCGTTGATGTGATTGAACGCACAAAATATACCGTGCTGGTTGAGTTAAACACCCATTATGACGGTAGTCGTGCGTATGTAGGTGAGATGTCGTATCTGTTACAGCCTTCCATGCAGGTGCGAATTTATCATGATGCACAAGTTGCTGAAGTGCTTTCTGTGCAGGGGAAACGTCGAATCAGGTCGCATTATGACTACCCCAATAAATCCATGTTTACGCCGGATGAAAAACAGCAGGGTAATAAAATGTTATTTGAAATGCTGTCGTTTTGCGGTCGAAATAAATATAAAAAATCTTATGTTTCCCATCAGATAGAACTTAATTAAATGCTCAGATATGTTAGCCCAGGATTGCATAGTTAAGAACAACTCTTGTTTTTTTAGCATATTCATTTTCATCGTAAAGTAACGTCATAAGCATTGCATCAAGTCACCTGTTTTTTTTTCCTTTTTCATCTTTTCTTTTTACTCTTAAACCTAGAAAGATTAGTTGGACGCGAGAATAGAGTGCAAGTAATTGGTTTGATTGGCGTAATGAAAAAGTTTGCGTTCACCTGGTTGGTGAATCAAATCTTTATCATATAGCCAAGCGAACCAAGTAGTTGTGCTCTAGCTCGTGGATCAACTGATTTTTCTAGGTTAAAGCCTCGAGTTTTCGGGTTTTTGTATTGTCCTGCCGCAGTTTTAAAGCCCAGTGTGACGCGGCCCTCACTTTTTGTGTAGAAAGCACTTAATTTTGGTTTACTTCGGACGAAACAAGGGTTGACGGTTTTACTTATCGGGAAATAATCGTCGTTTAACTGGTCGGAAGGTTGTTGTAATCGGTCGATTTTCTATAGATAAGTTGTTATAAAAAAGGAGAGGCTGTTATGGGTCAACTCTATTTCAAAGATATGGGTCTTGGTGGTGGTAGTGAAGAGGCAATGTCAACGGATGATAAAATTTATCACGAGCCGAATTCAGTTCACATCTCAGACGATTGGGATACGATTATGGAAGATTTTTTGGATGATTATGATGAGCATCAGGATATGAATGGCTCAAGTAATGATGAAGATTATTAGGGGGCGCATTATTCGTTTGAGCTATTTGAGCTATTTGAGCTATTTGAGCTATTTGAGTTAGTTGTCGTAACTGAGGTCTCCTAGGCCCGTCATTTCATTAAAATGAATTTGACGGGCTTGCGAGCAATCCCATCATCGCAATTGCTGCATTTGAGAGCGTACGTTGTTTATGTTGTATATACCCCAGCTTTCTTTTTAGTTGTATGTCCGGTATGTCTACTATTTTCAAATCACCTTTCAGCATTGTTTTTGGCAAAATGCTCCAGCCTAATCCGACGGTTACCATCATTTTTATTGTTTCCAGATAGTTAGTAGAAAGACTGGTTTTTAAGGTCAGTTTCTTTTTGCTAAAAACAGTCTCAATAATGTCCCGAGTATAGGTATTTTGGTTTGGTAATATCGCATTGTATCGGGTTAAGTCATTGAGTGTAACGTTACTCAGTCCGGCGAGTCTGTGCTGTTTGCTGACAACAAAATTGAGCTCATCAATCCACAGTGTTTTACAGCTGATATTTTCCGGCGGGGTGGTTGGTAAAGTCACAATACCTAACTCAAGATCACCCTGAGCAATTTTCTCGCAAACGGTTTCCGAATCCATAAAATGTAAATCGAGCTCAACGTCCGGGTATTTTTCGGTGAAGGCACTTATTACCGGCGGCAGATGGTGCAGCCCGATGTGATGGCTTGTGCCCAGCCGTAAACGGCCACTAACCTGGCCAGATAAATTGCTCAGGCATAATTCGGTATCTTCCAGCATTTCTATAATTGAGCGACATTTCGGTAAAATCGTTTGTCCTGCTTCGGTGAGTAATACCTTTCGACCGATACGGTCGAAGAGCTTTTCTGACAAACCTCGTTCCAGGGTGGCAATGCGTTTACTCACCGCAGGCTGGGTAAGTTTGAGAGACTCTGCCGCCTGGCTGAATGACTGCTGTTCCGCAACCGATAAAAAGGCACGAATACTGGCGATATCCACTTATGTATTCCTATTTGGAATTAAAAGTATTCATAATATGAATTTGTGTAATGTGATGCAAGCAATTACACTTTGGTTATGGTAAATATTGGTGTAACTAGTCGGCTCGTTATTGAAATAGCGCTCAAAATTTAGCGTTTGGTGCTATGTTTGGTGCTATGTTTGGGGCTATATAGTGCCGAACGCGGATTCATGCTAAGTAAGCTGATCAGTTACAAATTGGCTACAGTAAATAGACATCGGAGAATAATATGTCTGCTAAAATCCTTTCTGCGCAAACCTTGTATGACAAGTTGTGGGATGCCCATGTCGTGCGTGAAGACGATAATGGTACCGTTTTGCTTTATATTGACCGTCAGTTAGTGCATGAAGTGACTTCGCCCCAGGCTTTTGAGGGTTTGCGTTTGGCTAATCGTCGACCGTGGCGCGCAGGTGCCAACATTGCAACAACAGATCACAACGTACCAACCACGGGCCTTGAAAAAGGCATCACTGATCCGGTGGCCAAATTGCAGGTGGAAACACTGGGAAAAAACTGTGTGGAATTCGGCATTCAAGAGTTTGGCATGGGTGATGTTCGTCAGGGCATTGTACATGTGATGGGGCCGGAGCAGGGTGCGACCTTACCGGGCATGACCGTGGTCTGTGGTGATTCGCACACATCAACCCACGGTGCTTTTGGCGCTTTAGCGCATGGTATTGGCACGTCCGAAGTTGAGCATGTAATGGCAACCCAGTGTTTGATCCAAAAGAAATCAAAAAACATGAAGGTGGAGGTCGCTGGTACACTTCAGTCGGGTGTTACCGCAAAAGATGTCGTGCTTGCGATTATTGGTGAAATTGGAACTGCCGGTGGAACAGGATACGCCATTGAATTTGCAGGAGAAGCGATTCGCTCATTAAGTATCGAAGGCCGTATGACGGTGTGCAACATGGCCATTGAAGCCGGTGCGCGATCCGGCATGATTGCGGTTGATGATAAAACCATCGAATACTTTAAAGGTCGACCATTTTCTCCCACAGGTGAGCACTGGATCAAAGCTGTCGCCGCCTGGAAAAGTTTACACAGCGACGAAGGCGCAAAATTTGATCGAGAAATTTGTCTCGATGGTTCGGCAATTAAACCGCAAGTCACCTGGGGTACGTCACCTGAAATGGTGGTAGCGATTGATGCCCGTGTGCCTGATCCGGCAAACGAAACCGACCCGGTTAAACAGGAAGGCATGAAAAACGCGTTGGTTTATATGGGACTGGAAGCGAATACGCCAATAACCGAGATTAAAATAGACAAAACCTTTATCGGTTCCTGCACCAATTCACGCATTGAAGATTTACGCGCCGCGGCCGAGGTCGCCAAAGGTCGAAAAGTGGCCGCTAATGTTAAGTTGGCGTTAGTGGTACCTGGCTCTGGTTTGGTAAAAGCGCAGGCTGAAAAAGAAGGCCTGGATAAAATATTTGTTGAAGCTGGATTTGAGTGGCGTGAGCCGGGTTGTTCAATGTGTTTAGCCATGAATGCCGATCGATTAGAAGAAGGTGAGCGTTGTGCCTCAACATCTAACCGTAATTTTGAAGGCAGACAGGGTAAGGGTGGACGCACGCATTTGGTCAGCCCGGACATGGCAGCGGCGGCGGCAATCGCGGGTCATTTTATCAGTATTGACGATTTATCGTCGAGCAGTCAGAAGGGCAAATAATGAAAAAATTTACAACATTTGACGGATTGGTTGCGCCGTTGGATCGGGCAAACGTGGATACCGATGCGATTATTCCTAAGCAGTTTTTAAAATCCATAAAGCGCGCGGGTTTCGGGCCGAATTTGTTTGATGAATGGCGTTATCTTGATATTGGTCAGCCTGACGCGGACAATGGCGGCCGCCCGTTGAACACGGATTTTGTGTTGAACCAGGCACGTTACCAAGGTGCCAGTGTCTTGTTGGCGCGGGATAATTTTGGTTGTGGTTCAAGCCGTGAGCACGCGCCGTGGGCGTTGGAAGATTATGGCTTTCGCGTCATCATTGCCCCGAGTTTTGCCGATATCTTTTTTAACAATTGTTTTAAAAACGGTCTATTACCGATTGTGCTGGACGAGGCTGTGGTTGCTTCTTTGTTTAAAAAGGTTGAATCGCAAGTTGGCTACCGGTTAAATGTAAATCTTGAAAAACAGTTGATTACGACCCCCGATGGTAAAGAAATTGGTTTTAATGTGGATGTTTTTCGTCAATATTGCTTAATCAATGGTTTGGATGACATTGGCTTAACGCTGGGGCATGTTGACGAGATTAAAGCCTATGAAGCGCGTCGCTCGGTTGAGGCGCCCTGGTTGTTTTCATGATGTATGCATTAATGCTTTAATATCAACAAGTAACATCAACAAATAACATCAATAAATAACATCAATAAATAGGTAAATGAAGCCTGTTTTGCTAAACTGATTACAGGCCTAATCACAAATAATTGTTTAAGTAGTGGATAAATTATGACTAAAAAAATAGCAGTTTTGCCCGGTGATGGCATCGGCCCGGAAATTGTCACAGAAGCGGTAAAAGTAATTGAATGCTTACGACGTGAGTATGAACTTGACGTTGAAATGGAAGACGCACCGGTTGGTGGTGCGGCCATTGATGCCACCGGCGGCCCGTTGCCCGAAAAAACACTGTCGTTGGCAAAAGAATCCGATGCCATTCTGCTGGGTGCAGTGGGTGGGTATAAATGGGAGTCACTGGATATATCCATTCGTCCTGAAAAAGGGCTTTTAGGCTTACGTTCTGAGTTATCACTGTTTTCAAATCTGCGTCCTGCGATTTTGTATCCGCAACTGGCATCGGCTTCAAGTCTTAAAGCAGACGTGGTGTCCGGTTTAGATATTATGATCGTGCGTGAATTAACCGGTGGTATTTATTTTGGTCAGCCGCGCGGTGTTCGTACCCTTGAAAATGGTGAAAAACAGGGTTACAACACACTTATTTATAAAGAATCTGAAATCGAGCGAATCGGTCGCTCTGCGTTTGAAATTGCGCAAAAACGCGGTAAACGTTTATGCTCGATTGATAAAGCCAATGTGCTGGAATGTACCGAGCTGTGGCGTGAAGTCATGGACAGAGTCGGTAAAGATTATCCGGATGTTGAATTAAGTCACATGTATGTTGATAATGCGGCAATGCAACTGGTTCGCGCGCCTAAACAATTTGATGTTATGGTGACCACTAATATGTTTGGCGATATTTTATCTGACTGTGCCGCCATGTTAACCGGTTCAATCGGCATGTTGCCTTCGGCTTCGCTAGATGCCAATGGGAAAGGTATGTACGAGCCGATTCACGGTTCTGCGCCGGATATTGCCGGCAAAGATATGGCCAATCCGATTGCCACAATATTGTCGGTTGCGATGATGCTGCGTTATACCTTTAATGAGCCTGAAATGGCTGACCGTATAGAGCACGGTGTGAATGCAGTGCTTGATGCTAATTATCGTACCGCTGACATATATACCGACGGCATGCGTAAAGTCGGTACCGAAGAAATGGGTGACGCAATAGTGGCAGCGATTATCAGTAATATGTGGGATGAAGCCGGACACGTTAATCACGAGGGTGATAGAAACTGTATTCGTGGCGGTAACTATAGCAATGACCAGGAATAACTCATGAGCAAAAAATATAACGTCGCAATTGTCGGTGCAACCGGTGCCGTCGGTGAAACTATGTTGTCTATATTGGAAGAGCGTAATTTTCCGGTAGATAATTTATACCTGTTGGCCAGTTCAAGATCCGCAGGCGCAAAAATACAGTTTAATGGCAAAAATATCACCGTCACCGATCTGGCCGATTTTGATTTCAGCAAGGCGGATATCGGGCTGTTTTCTGCCGGTGGCAGTGTTTCAAAAGAATATGCACCCAAAGCCGCTGAAGCCGGCTGTATCGTGATTGATAATACATCGGAATTTCGCCTTGACGATGACATTCCGTTGGTGATTCCTGAGGTAAATCCGGATGCAATCGGAGGTTATAAAACGCGTAATATTATTGCGAACCCGAACTGCTCTACAATTCAAATGCTGGTTGCGTTAAAGCCGATATATGATGCGGTCGGAATCACACGTATCAATGTGGCGACTTATCAGGCCGTTTCAGGCACAGGTAAAGAAGCGATTAGTGAGCTGGCAGGGCAAACAACTGCATTGTTAAATTTACAGGAATTGAAGACGGAAGTTTACCCCAAACAAATCGCTTTTAACGTATTACCCCAAATTGATGTTTTTATGGACAACGGTTACACCCGTGAGGAAATGAAAATGGTTTGGGAAACACAAAAGATTTTTGAAGATGCCGAAATTCAGGTTAACCCGACCGCAGTCAGAGTGCCGGTATTTTATGGTCATTCTGAAGCCATTCATATCGAAACCAAAGAAAAAATCACCACTTTGATGGCAAAAGATTTATTAGAGTCATTTCAGGGTGTCACGTTGCTGGATGATCGCGATGACGGCGGGTATCCGACGGCCGTAACGGAGGCAGCCGGAAAAGATGATGTATGGGTTGGCCGAATTCGAGAAGATATTTCACATCCCAAAGGGCTGGATTTGTGGGTTGTGGCAGATAACGTGCGTAAAGGTGCTGCATTAAACAGCGTTCAAATCGCTGAACTCTTAATTAAAAATCATTTATCCTGATTTTCATGAAAAAGCAGGTGAAATATTCACCTGCTTTTTTGCTTGTTTTTTCTGCTTACGGTGCAAAACAGGTCGTGGATCAGGTGTGTCGATTTATTAGAGTTGTGAAAGTATTTTTTATGTGGTCATAATGGCCGTTGCAGGTTTTATGCTTTGATTGACTGGATGTTAAATTGTCGTAGAATTTGTTGTAGATTAGGTGTCATTGGTCGTGTAAAAAATGATTTGAAGTCAGATAATTATCAAATACTTGAATGAGTTGTCGGAATAATGATTCAGCAGTTACAGAAATTAGTAAAAACACTATTCACCAAAGTACTATTTATAAAAGTACTATTTATAAAAGCATCATTTATAAAGACAGCATTTATAAAGGTGTCAACATTATCAGCAAGACGGACACTGCTGGTGATAACGGCGATGTGTTTCATTTTTTCTTCATCCGTTTATGCGCTTGGTTTGGGTGGAATAAAACTCAAATCAACGCTGGGGCAGACGCTTGATGCAGACATCGAGTTGCTCAACATATCTGAGCGGGAACTGAGTGAAGTTTCGATCCAGCTCGCTTCTACGGCAGTTTATGAGCGAATGGGGATTGAGCGATCAATTCAGCTTGAACAGTTAAAATTTAGGGTCTTTAAAAGTGACGATGGGAAAAACTTCATCCACGTCACAACCCCACTAACGGTTACAGAACCTTTTTTGAATTTTCTGGTAGAAATAAACTGGTCCAGTGGCCGTTTGCTTCGTGAGTTTACTGTTTTACTTGATCCGCCTGTTTTTCTTGATGAAGAGGGCGGTGCAACTGTAAGCACGGCAAGCACAGCAGAAAGCACAGTAAATTCTACGCCATCTAGATCATCAGCGCCTACTGATAGCGCGGGCCATGATGCATCAGTTGCCATGGTGAGCGCCGATGCATCGGGCAAAGTGATAGATGAAAAAATTTCCAGAATTTTATCCGGTGAAACTGCCACCACTCAAAACGCAGTTTCCTCAACACCGTCCGCATCGTTAAAATCGTCTCAATTTCAAGTACAAGTTCAACAAAATGATATTTTATGGCGTATTGCGGATAAAATGCGGCCAGAAGATATCAGCGTCGAGCAAATGATGCTGGCATTGCAACATGAAAACCCTCAGGCCTTTTTTGGTGATAATGTCTCCATGTTAAAGGCGGGTGCGGTGTTGCGTATCACCGATGTGTCCGCATTAAACGATGTATCAGTCGCCCAGGCAATAATGGAAATTGCAAAACAGAATCAGGCATGGCTGTCGTTTCGAAAAGAGCGTCAGGCCAGAAATGCCGTGGCCGCTGAATCGGCAAACTTGGCACCCATGGGAAGTAACAGTGGCGATAGCAGCGCAGCATCACGAGGTGTGCTGGCTGATGCCGGTGTCGCAAATGAACCCTTGTTGAAACTGGTTGCGCCGGTTGATAAAAATTCAAAAAGTCAAAGCGAGTCCAGCAACGCTGCGCTTGAAGCCGCTGAGGACAAAGCTAACGAGCTTAATATTGAGCTTGTGATGGTAAATGAACAGCTGGAAGTGACAAAACGCGAAAACGAAGAGCTGGTTTCCCGCCTGAGCTCGCTGGAAGAGCAAATGTCAGCAATGCAAAGCCTGGTGCAGTTAAAAGATGCGGAGCTGGCAAAATTACGTACTGGTGAAGTAGTAACCGTAGACAGCGAATCGTTGTTGACGCCACTAAAAGTTGAAATGCCCGAAGTAGAAACCTCGGCTGAAACTACCGTCACTAAGGTCATTTCTAAAGACAATGTGGCGCAAATTAAAAAGCTCTGGCAGGATCCGTTGACATTAGGCACCGCTATTTTTGCTATCTTACTTATTGCGTTAATTGGCATATTGCTTAAGCGTAAATCGGCAAGAAAATCCGCAGTAGTTGTGCCGGAAGTGCGTGAAGCATCGGAAGTGACAGATATAGCGGTTGAAAAAACCGGGAAGACTGGGGATATGGTCGCTGAGTTGTTTCCAGAAGACAGCGCCAACCCTAAACCGGGTGAGAAAATAAATGCGGCATTTCATCAGCACGAAGCATTGGTTGATGATCTGGCGCCGATGACAGACATCATTTTTGACAACACCGTGTTTGTAGAGCCCGAAGAATATTTGCTTGACCCGATCTCCGAAGCGGATGTTTACCTGACTTATGAAAAATTCGATAAAGCCGAAAAATTATTAAAAGAAGCTATTCAATCAATCCCCGAGCGGCACGAGTTAAAAGTTAAATTACTCGAAGTTTATGCTGAGTCCGGCGATCAGGAGTTATTTAGTTCTTCTGCTGATGAGCTTTATGCCGCGATTAATGGCGAAGAATCCCATCCTTTATGGTTGCAGGCCACCAGCTTAGCGAATGCGATTGGTTCAGATAATCCTTTGTTTTCCGGTAAAAATGATTTAGCCCTGGATATAGACGAGCCTTTTAATGTTGATCAGTTGGATATTTCGGATACTGATGTCGTTACAGACGAGAATTTAACGTCATCTATTTTAGATGAAAGTCACCCTGAAGTTGAATGGGCACCTGAGCAGGCGACTGCGCTGTCGCTAAATGAAGAATCAGCAATCAACGAAAATAACGATATTCTGGTTGCGGATGATTTTGATCCATCTTTGTTAGACGAGGTCCATGGCTCATCGACAAGGCCTTCCATTTTAGAAAAGGGCGCTGATACAGGTTTTATCGCTTCTGACAACACAAGCTCCGGCATGGATTCTGGCGGTTCTGACAAAACCGCTGGCACAAACAGCCCTGCTACTGAAATTACAGACGAAGACTTGCAGCAGGCAATGTCTTCGTTTACTGATGAAGCAACAAATGACAAACTGACTGAAGAAAATGACAAGGCTGAGTCAGATATTACTGTTTCTGATGTTTTTGATGATATACCTGGTGCAGGGTCGGATTCATCGGCAGCAGATGCACAGAGTGAAACATCCTTTTTTCTTTTGTCAGATGAAGTTGGTACCAAGCTTGATTTAGCGCGAGCCTATATTGAAATGGGTGACCATGATGGCGCCTCTGATTTGCTCAATGAAGTCTTAAGTGAAGGTAATCAACAGCAGAAACTCGAAGCCAAAGAATTGATGGAAATGACAGCAGCCTAAATTTTCCGCACCTTCTAATGCGCCCGTCGCCTCAGTTTATCGCGTTACGGATATAATAAGCTTCCCATAATGACTATATTTAATATGTGTGCTCATCGTTACGGGCATATGTATTGTTTTTACAGAAACTATTCGTTTTACAGGAATTAGCAATGACAACCAGAACGCGTTTTGCCCCTAGCCCAACCGGTTATTTACACATTGGCGGTGCGAGAACTGCCCTTTTTTCGTGGCTTCATGCTCGCAAACACGGCGGAAAGTTTGTATTACGCATAGAAGACACCGACCGTGAAAGATCCACACAGGCGTCCGTTAATGCTATTCTTGAAAGCATGACTTGGCTCGGACTGGATTATGATGAAGGCCCGTTTTATCAAACCCATCATTTTGAACGTTACGACGAAATAATTGAAAAATTGTTAAACGAAGGCAAAGCCTACCGTTGTTATTGCACCAAACAAGAACTTGAAACATTGCGTGAAACTCAATGGGCGAATAAAGAAAAGCCCCGATACGATGGCCGTTGTCGGGACAGAACCGAATCAATAGACGGGGTAGAGCCGGTTATTCGTTTCCGAAATCCCAGCGAAGGTGAAGTGGTCGTTAAAGATGTTGTCCGGGGTGATGTGGTGTTTAAAAACTCGGAATTAGATGACCTGATCATTGCGCGTTCAGATGGTACACCGACTTACAACTTAACCGTCGTTGTTGATGACATGGACATGAATGTTAACTTTGTTATTCGTGGTGATGATCATTTAAATAACTCGCCCCGGCAGATTAACATACTTGCCGCGCTTGGGGCTGAGCCACCGCGTTACGCGCATGTGCCGATGATCTTAGGTTCTGATGGCAAACGCCTGTCGAAACGACATGGCGCTGTGGGCGTGATGCAATATCGCGATGACGGTTTTTTGCCCGAAGCATTGTTGAATTATCTGGTCAGACTTGGCTGGTCGATGGAAGACAAAGAAATTTTCTCAATAGATGAAATGATTTCATTATTTGATGTGAATGACGTCAATAAGTCTCCGTCCACGTTTAACCCCGAAAAACTCTTATGGATTAACCATGAATACATTAAAGTCAGCACACCGGCGCACATCGCAAGGCATTTGAGTTTTCATTTGAGTAATGAAAATATTGATCCCACAGATGGGCCTGATTTACATGAAGTGATTAAAATTCTTCAGGAGCGCTCAAAAACGCTGGTAGAGATGGCACAGAGCCTGTCTTATTTTTATCATGATTTTGATACCTTTGAAGAAAAAGCCGCTAAGAAAAATTTTAAAGCCGCTGCGGTTGAGCCATTAACACAGTTAAAATCGAAATATGAATCGCTGGAAAACTGGCGAGCGGAAGACATACACAAAATCATTATTGACGTCTCCGAACATCTGGATTTAAAAATGGGTAAAGTCGCTCAGCCGTTTAGAGTGGCAATTACAGGCACCGCTGTTTCTCCCTCTATTGATATCACCGCTGAATTAATCGGAAAAGCGCGTGTCTTAAAACGAATTGACATGGCGCTGGATTTTCTTGAAAAGAAATTATCTGCGTAAAACGAGAAACTATCTGAGTAAAACGAGAAACTGGGTAAAAAATGAAAAAATACATATTTCTTCTTATCGCTGCTTTGATTGCCTTTTTTGTGGGCACAGAGTTACGAATCGAGCGCGAGAGAATCCCAACGGAGTCGGAACTGGTTATTGAGTTTTTAGAAGATTTCTCATTTACAAACCCAAGAGAATTAAACGTTCTTTTAAAACATAAAACGGTCGATAAAAAAAGACGTGAAAATATTCTGGTTCTTGTGTTGAAAACTGACCAGGAATACTGGCCGAAGTCTCAGCGCATTAAAGACGATACGGATAAAGTCATGGATATTTTCAAGGCAAGCCTGCCTGATTATGATTTTGGTGTACCAGAAAAAGGTACTGCCAGTTATTTTCGGATGTTAACCTTCGACAGTGCGTGGGAAGTATCAACTATTCAAACATCTAATGGGTATTTTTCCCGTTGGAAGCAAGTGACGGACATTTTTTCTGCCAGTACGCTTGAATAGGTGTTTGAATAGACGTTTTTACTCTGGATGCCGGCCTTCGCCGGTATGATTCGTACTCCAGTTAATCCAGCATTCTTATCGCCGGAATCCATGTTGGTGTGACGTGCAGTTTTTTAAATCATGCCCCGAAATATACGAAATATAGTGAGCATGGCATAGTTTTTCAGTTTTTACTCACCACTTTTTTCATTTTGTTGCTGAATAGCCCACACGAGATGCTCATCAACCATTTCGTCCAGTGTATTTATTTTCGCATTTAGTGCCTCAGCGATGTGAATAGAATAAGGTGCATTACCCAGCGCAACGGCAATATTTCTTATCCAGCGGGCATATCCAATGCGCCTGATCGGGCTGCCTTCTGTGTTTTTCAAAAATGTATTTTCATCCCACAAAAACAGCGTTAACAGATTTTCTGCGTCCAGCGAATGCCGTACTGCATAATCACTTTCTGTTGAGGTATTGCTGAACTTATTCCACGGGCAAACCAACTGGCAATCATCGCAGCCATAAATGCGATTACCCATGAGTTTACGAAACTCAATCGGAATGGAATTTTTGTTTTCAATGGTCAAATAGGAAATACAGCGGCGCGCATCAACCTGGTAGGGGGCGACAATCGCCTTTGTTGGGCAGTCATCAATACAGGCTGTGCATTTTCCGCAATGAGTGGATACATCGTTATCCACTGGTAAAGCTAAATTAATGTAGATTTCGCCAAGAAAAAACCACGAGCCTGATTCGCGAGATAATAAATTTGAATGTTTGCCGATCCATCCGAGGCCGGCTTTTTCTGCCAAGGCTTTTTCTAGCACGGGGGCGCTATCAACAAAAACCCGGTAATTTAATTCGTTACAAAGGTCGTCAGTGCTGTTTTTAATTTTGCTGGCCAATTGCTGTAATTTTTTTCGCATCACCTTATGGTAATCACGACCGAGTGCATAACGTGACACATAAGCCTGGTTTGCATTATTCAAAACCGACCACGGCTCCTGTGCCGATGCCGGAAAATAGTCCATGCGCACGGTAATAACGCGAATTGTGTCGGGTTCAAGCTCGTTCGGGCGACTGCGTTTGGTACCGTGTTTTGCCATGTATGACATGTCACCGTGAAACTTGTTTTTTAGCCAGTTTGTTAAGTGTAACTCTGCCTGTGATAAATCCACATCAGAAATGCCCACTTTTTGAAAACCAAGTGAGACGCCCCAGTCTTTGATTTTCCCGGCAAGTTGTTTGAGTGAAACTGGGTCAGTTTTGTCTTTTTGCATGTGTCTTTTTTCATGTGTCTTTTTGTGTCTTGTTGTGTTTTCTTGGCACTTCTTTGCGCTTTTTAGTGTTAGCGCGAGGCTTGTCGATACATTGAGTTGATGTGCTGCAATGTATGCCTTGAAATATTTGTATTATAATAAGTACTAATGCGGTAAACAAACACCATCAACAGGCGAGCGACGATGAAACAACAATATTTTAACCTTTATACTGCAAATCAAGCTCGTGAGCTTGATCGTCTCGCAATGGAAGCGCCGGGCGCTTCGGGTTATCGGCTGATGAAAACCGCCGGTGCATCGGCTTTTCATTTTATTATGTCCGCCTGGCCGAACACAAAATCCTTAACGGTGGTCTGCGGTATCGGCAATAACGGCGGTGATGGTTATGTGATTGCTAAATTTGCCATCTCCCGGGGCATTGATGTTAGCGTCATTCAGCTAGGTGATTTATCAAAACAACGCGGCGATGCGCTGGCTGCGCGGTTAGACCTTGAAGCCGATGACGTGGTTATCGAGCCGTATCAGGGGCAATCATTTTCAGACACCGATGTAATCGTTGATGCCTTGCTCGGCACTGGTTTGACGCGCGATGTCACGTCGCAGTGGCGAGAGGTGATCGAGGCAATTAACTTGTCTCCGGCAAAAGTAGCCTCGGTTGATATTCCCAGTGGTTTAAATGCCGATACCGGTACCGCTCAGGGGGTGGCGATTGATGCTGATGTTACCGCGACGTTCATGGGTCGAAAACAGGGCATGTTTACCGGTGTGGGTTGTCAAAAATCCGGCCTGATTAAATTTGATTCACTTAACGTGCCTGAAAATATTTATCAGCAAGTGCCGCCCGCTTCGTTTTTGCAGCAAGCGCTTTCACCACTTGTGTTACGTCCTCGGGACAGAAATACGCACAAGGGAAAATATGGAAAAGTGGTTGTTGTCGGTGGCGCACCGGGTATGAATGGCGCGATATTATTGTCTGCTATTGCTGCGTTACGCACCGGTTGTGGTTCAGTTACCGTGTTAACGCACCCGCAACATGCGGCATTTTTAAATATGAAGTGCCCGGAGATTATGTGTCGTGGTATTGAAGAACCGTTCCAGCTTAATGATTACCTGGCCATGGCTGATGCGGTTGTCGTCGGCCCGGGTTTAGGCACAGACTCCTGGGGAAAAGATTTACTGACAGCGGTCATTGAAGGCGCTGAAGGTGTTGTAGGTAAAAGTGCCGAAGGTATTGAGAGCCCGATGAATAGACCAGTGATTATTGATGCCGATGGTTTACGTCAATTAGGGGACAGAAAATCAGCGAATGCCAATTGGGTGTTAACGCCGCATCCCGGTGAGGCGGCATCTATGCTCGGTTGCAGCGTTGATGAAATCCAGCAAGATCGTTTTTTGGCGGCAAAACGCATTAGTGAAAAATACAATGCCGTTTGCATTTTAAAAGGGGCTGGCACAATCACGTATTTTTCAGAAAAGCTGACGGTTTGCCCGTTTGGTAATCCGGGAATGGCAACGGCAGGTATGGGTGATGTTTTGAGTGGAATTTTAGGCACACTTGCGGCACAAGGTGTTCGGCAGCAATTCCCGTTGGTTGAAATGGCTGGCAGCGGTGTATTGTTGCATGCGATAGCCGGTGATCAAGTCGCTCGGCAAAATGGTGAAAAGGGCATGATCGCATCTGATTTGTATCCGCAAATTCGGGGTTTAATAAATGCTCGATAAATCGCTCAAAACGATGTCTAAAAAGCTAAAGCTTAAGTCAGATGAACTTAAGCCTGCCGAGTTCAAACCAATTGAATGTTGCATCAAAGGTGAAGCTGAAATGATGCGTTTTGGTGCTGCGCTCAGTGTTGCTTGCAACGGTGGTGAAATTGTATTTTTACACGGTGATCTCGGTGCAGGCAAAACTACCACCGTACGTGGTTTTGTTCGGCAAATGGGGCACAAAGGCGCGGTTAAAAGCCCGACTTATACCCTGGTCGAGCAGTATTCTTATCAGGGTAAAAGCGTTTGCCATTTTGATCTATATCGACTGGCTGACGGGGAAGAGCTGGAATATATGGGTATCCGGGATTATTTTAATAAACAGGCAATTTGCCTGATTGAGTGGCCGGAAAGAGGCAATGGCTACTTACCCGAAGCCGATATTGATATTACCATTATGAACGAAAGTGAAACCCAGCGCCGAGTGGTTTTGGTGCCACGCAGTGAGCAGGGGCTGGTATTGTCCGATGCCGTGAATGGTCTGTATTGTGCAGGAAATTAGCTGACAATGGGTAGCTGGGTAAATAAGCGAAACTTGTCAGTAATGTCTTTTTAAAATTTAGCTGGTATATGGCGATATTTGAGCTTAAATTGTGAAAATATCATACGTAGATGGTTTTTTTTCTGTTAAATTATTCATTATCCCTGCATGTTGGGATATTTGGACGTAATTTTGACGGTAGTTGCAAAGCTTGCTTGCGATGAACCCGCGTTCGGCGCCATCATGTTCGGTACGATATAGTACCAAACATAGCACCAAACGCTCAGTTTTAAGTTTTGTTTCCAAAATATGCTGTATCGTTACTTTTGATGTTACTTTTTGAAAAAAAATGAAAAAAAATAAATTACAAACTGCGGGCGCGTTAATACTTCTGTTACTTTGTAGCTGGCCTTCATTTGCATTAAATAATGCGGTTAGTGGCATAAGGGTGTGGGATTCCCCCGATGGTAGTCGTTTGATTGTCGACTTAAAATCAAAACCCCGGTTTGAAGTCTTTCGGTTGGACAAACCGCATCGCATTGTGATTGATTTAAAACAAACACAACTAAAAGGCAGCGGGCCACGGGTTAAGCATAATCACCGTCTCATTAAAAAAGTTCGCAGCGCACCTCGAAAAGATAAATCACGTCGGATTGTAATTGATACCAAAGGCAAGGTTGATTTACGTTATTACGCTTTGTTGCCAAACAGACAATATGGTCACCGTCTGGTGATTGAGCTTAGTAAGAAAAAACCGGCATTTTCTCGCGCATCGGTACCGAGTGTAAAATCCACACTAAAACAGAAGAACAATATATTAAGAGACATTGTGATTGCCGTTGATGCCGGTCACGGCGGTGAAGACCCCGGTGCAATAGGGCGCAAAGGCACGAGAGAAAAACACGTTGCCTTACGCATCGCAAAAAAATTGAAAAAGGCCATTGATAAACAAAAAGGATTCCGCGCAGTGCTGGTAAGAACGGGCGATTACTACCTTAGCTTGAGAAGACGAATGGAAATCGCACGTCAGCACAACGCTGATATGTTTGTTTCCGTTCATGCTGATGCGTACAAAAACCCCCGTGTAAAAGGCTCATCGGTTTTTATTCTGTCAGAACGTGGTGCCAGTGATGAGGCGGCAAAATGGCTGGCCCATCAGGAAAATTCCGCTGACCTGGTGGGTGGTGTCAGCCTTGACGACAAAGATAAAACCCTGGCTATGGTATTGCTTGATCTTTCGCAGACGGCCACAATTGATGCCAGCGGGCGAGTGGCAAAGCACGTGTTAGGTGAAATCAGAAAAGTTGGCCCCGTGCATAATAAAACCGTGCAACATGCGCGATTTGTTGTTTTAAAGTCACCGGATATCCCGTCTTTGTTAATTGAAACCGCATTTATCTCAAATCCTCGTGAGGAAAGGCGATTAAATGACAGCCGCTATCAGGCTAAACTGGCACATGCCATATTGCGTGGTATAAAACGTTACTTTGAAAACAATCCGCCACCGAATACGCATTTAGCAAAAGTAAATAACCGTCGCACCTTAATGGTTGAGTCTGGTGACACCCTGTCTAATATTGCGCATTCACTTCAGGTTAGCGTCGCCTCCTTAAAAACAATTAACCGGTTGTCATCTGAACACATCAAAGTTGGCCAGGTGCTTAATATTCCATTTTAATTAGGGAAGATTTTATACTTAATGCGAATTACCTTTTCTAAATCAGCACGACTCAGTTTGCTGGTGATTATTATTCTGGCCATTAGTCTGGTGTTTCTTTACCTCATGCAGCGCCAGCAGATATATAACAATGTAAAAGAAATCAGCCGCACGTTAATTGAGCAGGAAACCCAGAACTACGATCTACTCACACAAGAGTGGTCAAACATCCTTTTCACTTTGTCCAAACACGGTAGCTTTCGTTTATTTATTAACGCTTACAGAAACAATGGATCGGATTTAGCGCCGGTGTATCGTGATCAGCTGGAGAAAATATTTAATGACGTCGGTCAGTATCGATTGAGTCATATTCGATATGTTCGTTTTGTTGGTCTCGATGGTACGGAAAAAATTGTCTCAAAAAATGGCAAACCTTTCCGTCATTATCGAAACCTCTCAAATGAAGATTTTTTCGAGCAGGGTATTACCCAGCCGCAGGGAGAATTATCTAAAACCATTTTTGAAAAAACCAGAGACAATGCCTTTATTCATCGGAGTTTAACGGTTTTTTCAAGAGGAAAGAAAATCGGTTTACTGTCGATCACGATTGACATCAAGCAGCTGTTAGGAAAATATCAATACCTGCTGGCATCTAACGTGACCGATCATGTGATGATGCTAACCAGGGCGGGTGAGGTTTTATATCAGACCAGTAAAGTTAAAGTCACCCGGTCAGAGATAAGCAACGTGGTCCTCGGCATAAAACAAACAACGCCCAAATACCCCATTATTGAAGATAAGCAAAACGTCTGGAGTTATGTCGACAACAAACCTTACAGCTTTTTTATCTTGTTTCAGTCAAATGGCAAGCGTATTACTGCCATGTTAAATGAGCAGTATAAAAAAGTGAGTTTGGTGTTTTTTGTCAGCAGTTTTATCCTGGTGATGCTTGTGTTCTGGTCTACCCGGCATATACAGCGAAAAGAAGCACAACAGGAATCGAAAAAAGTGATTACTCAGCAGCGATCCGTACATTTTGCCTCCATGAGTGATGAGATTCGCCCGCCCATTAACGCCTTGCTTGGCTCGTTAATGACTTTAACTGAAACTGAGTTGGATAAAAAACAATATTATTATGCGGATACCGCTAAAAAGTCAGCGGAATGTTTGTTGGCGCTCGTTAACGAGTTTCAGGATTATTCGCGTATTAGCCGGGGTGAATTTTCACTTGAGAAAATTGAGTTTGATTTACGCGCCACGGTGCATGATATATCCGAGCTGATGAGTGTGCAGGCTTACAAAAAAGGCCTCGAGGTCTCCTGCCTTGTGGGTGCCGATGTGCCAAAACGCGTGGTTGGTGATGCAACCAGACTTCGGCAGATTCTGATTAATCTCATGAGTTTTGCGGTGGAATATACCGATCATGGTGAAATTTCAATTTGTATCGCAGCAGAAGATATTGATAACCAGACCAAAAAAATAGAAATTGAAATTATTGATACCGGCAACATTGTAGACCAGGAAACAATGAGCGAACACTTTAAAATGTTTACCGAACCAAAATTTCAGGCGCCGGAGGATTATAGCAGTGAAGGATTAGGTTTGGCATTGTCTAAGCAGCTGATTGATTTAATGAATGGTGATATCAGCGTTGAAGAAAACAGCAGCGGCGGCAATACCTTTAAAATCGCTTTGCCGATGCCGTATGCGCTGGAGGTAGCCCCATCAAAACCCAAAGTCAGTATCAATGGTAAACGTGTACTCATTTTGGGTGAGATTGAAACAAATCGTACATCGCTTTCGCATGCATTTAGTAAATGGGGTATGTCCGGTGCGAGTATGGAAGAGTTCCCCCGTGTAGTGAATGTGTTACGCGATGCGAAGATGGCCGACAAAGCTTATGATGTTTGTATGATCGATGTGTCGTTAACCTCGTCAATTGAAAAGGCTTTTAAGGCGGTTGCCAAAATTCGTCAGGAATTTTCTGAGGATGAGCTGAGTATTATTATTTTAACCGTACAGGGGGCTGCCGGTGATGTGAGAAAAGCCCGCGAGCTTAATGTCCAGGCTTATTTAACCAAGCCGATTAGCCGTAATACGATGCGTCAGACGTTGCACCAGGTTTTGGATAATCGCCTTGATCAGACAGCCCAAATTGTTACTCGCCATAGCTTAAAAGAGGGTGAGGGTAAAAATGTTCGTCGCATACTTGCAGCAGACTCTGATGAGTTAGTGCAAAAAAATCTGGCAAGATATTTTAACAAAGCGGGTTATCAGGTTGATTTCGCCGAAAATGGCGGTAAGTTAAAGTCCGCAATTGCGGACAATGTTTATCACCTGATAATGTTAGACCTGCATCTACCGCAAATGGATGTTTTTCAATTTACCAAGGACTATCGAAAATACGAAAATACTTATAATAAAACCTTAAATACCTCGTCCGATAAAACGATTCATGTGCCAATTATTGGTTTGGTGAAAAACAAAGATAAATCAATTAGTTCACAGTGCCACGAAGCAGGGTTGGATAGTTTGTTATCAAAACCGGTCAGTGATGAAAAAATCCGGTTACTTGTCGAGCATTATTTGACGCAGGATATGAGTGAAATTGTGGATGATGCTGAAAGTGGGGAAGGTCAGGGATAGTTCGGGATAGCCCGGGGTAGCCCGGAGTAGAGAGTTGTAGAGAGTTGTAGAGAGTTGTAGAGAGTTAAGCGCAGAAGTCGACGCAATAAGAATGTAGTAAAACGTAGTAAAGAGTCAATGTAATTAGCGCTGGTGCAACAAAGAACAAAAAAATAAAAAGGGGTTAGCCAAACCGGTTAACCCCTTTTTTGTTTTAGAAATTAGTGGTGAAAATCATTTTACAAAGATCGTGCTATAACTACCGGGATCTACCGGCGGTATATTTGCGCCAAAGCTACTATTGATTTTATCAATAATGCGGTTAGCAACGACCGAATAACCACGCGCCGTGGGGTGAACCCCATCAAGTGAAAAAGTGCCACCGGTTGCGTAAGTGCCATCGATGAAACCTGTGCCGTAATTTATTCCTGATGTTTTTACTTCGTTCATAATTGCTGCGACGTCAACGAGTATTAAATCAGGGTCGGCGTCAGCGGCAGCGGCAATGGTTGTATTAAAGGCAGTTCTTGCCGTTTCGATGGCTTGAATTTCTGATGGAATCAGCACGTCACCATCTTCTAAAGGAACTCCTAGACCCCAAGCTGAATTAGCATTGCCAGGATTAGCCAGTGTGCCGATTTTTGAGCTAGTTGTCAGGATGAGTAAGTCGGTAGCTGTCGCCTGTCGCATTGACGCTAATCCGACTCCTGACAAATCAGTTAGCGTATCATCTTCAATAACAACGGCATTTTGGCCGGCAGTGAACGTGATTTTTCTTTTGATAACCTCTGCGTCACCTTCTTCGGTGCCTCCGAGAGCCGTTTGGACGCCTTCGTTGTAGTCTGCATACAAGTTATTATTTAGTGCTTCAGCATTGAGTTGATCCAAGGGAACGGCGTTGTAAGGAACCGTTGTAAAGTACGGAAGGGTACTAACATCAGGGATATTGAGTAATACGCCCTTGGCTGACGCATTTGCCGGCGTGAGTATCGTTACTAACCCATTGTAAACGCCTGCAAATGCGGCAGGATCGGTGATGTCGTTTGATCCGTACGTAGATGGATTTGTGTTGCTTTTTTGGTCAGTTCCAATCCCCCCGGTAGTGGCGTAAGAGAGGATATCATTGTTGCCTATCCATAAGATAAAAAACGAAGGCTGTTGAGCTGCTGCATCGGCAATCATTGTTGTACCGGCAGCTGATGAAAACCGAACGAAGTACGGATTAGCTGTGCCTGCGCCTAAACCAGTCGCATCGCCATAATTGGCAGCAGCCAAGTGAAATGACTTCGCGCCGGGTACGCCCATGTTATTAAATACCGAACCGTTCAAACCTGAACCGATTACTTCCGTGGTTGGCGTTCCTGCGATAGGCTCCGGCCCTTTAGGGTCAAGGTTGGATGGTGGATTTTTTGGTTCGGCATTTAGCACTAACCGGTTGCCAAAATCAGGGTTAGCAACCCCACCAAAAAGCAACCCGCCAAGATTGTCACTAACCAGCGGCTGGTTAAATGCCCCGCCACCAACTTTTGCAAATTGCTGCGCCAGTATGGCCGGGTAGGAATTTTTCTGGCCGTCCAGATAAAGTGCGCCATCAGCATATCCGGCTGTTAATGAATCACCAATCGTCACAAACTTGCTGAAGTCGGCGGTGCCGCTGTTGTAATCTTCATCGCCAACGGGGTTTTCAAAATTTCTATCACAGGCCGCAATAATCGCACAGGATAAAATTAATCCGGCTACTTTGATTCTTTGATTTTTTTTGCGCGTCATTTTTTGATATCTCAGTATTTATAGTTAAAACCAAAACCGACAGCTGTGACAGACGTGAGGTAATCGCCACCGAAAGATTTATTCGGTGTCGATGGATCAGTATCCTGCTCAACATAATCATAAGCACCATTAAATTCGTTAAACATCAGGTAAAGAAAAGAAACACTGATATCCACTCGCTTGGTTACCTGATAACTGGCGCCAGCGGTGAGGCCTAACGAATTATTGCGTGGCGTTTCCGGTGTGTAATAACCGGCGCTGATGGGTGAGTCGTCATAATAAGCACCGCCACGTACGGTTAGCGCATTGTTGAGCTTATGCTGGACACCGACACGATATATGTTTGCGTCGTTATAATTGCGGGGGTTTAATGACGGGTCAGTGCCATTGTTAAATTTTATGTCCAGGTTTTTGTAGGCACTCCAGAATGTTCGATTCACATCAATCGCCAGCAGGGTGTTACTGCTTACATCAAATGCGATACCCAGTGTCAGTTCGGCGGGCAAAACAAGGTCGGCATCAAATGTTGTATCGGCATAGGTGCTTTTTAAGGAAGAGGGAACGTTATTAAATTTAGCGTTTTCGCCTCTGGCTTGCATGTCGACCTTTGATCGATAATTAATACCGAGAGAAAGTGTTTGAATCGGGTTAATCAGAAAGCCGGCGTTGTATCCCCAGGCGGTTACGCCTGATGCTTTAACCGTGACATTGGCGCGGTCACCATTTTCATCAACCAGTGACGAAGTCAGGTTACGGTTTAACTCAACTGATCCATTCACATAGGTAGGGCCGAAACCAAGGCTGAATTTATCGTTTACTTTAAATGAAACGGTTGGTTGAACGAAAACTGTTCTTAGTGAAATGTCGTTCACCAAATAAGAGCCTGCCCAGTCTTTTGGCCATTTAACGCTGTTTCCGTATGGCGTGTACACCCCAAGTCCGTATGAAATTTGTTGATTGAATTTTTTTGAATAATAAAGATATAACGGCGTGCCAATGGGGTTTTCGGTCTCGGCTGCGGTGTTGGTTGACGCGTTCTGGTATTTGGTTACTGAATTAATTAACGTCACACCGGTTGAAAAATTTGAGTCCGTTTTTAGGGAAGACATACTGGCCGGGTTAAAAAAAACAACTTCGGCACTGTCTTTTACGGCAACGCCAGTGTGTCCCATGCCGGTTGCATTTTGTCCTTGCAGTGCGACTCGATAGCCCCCTGCAAAAGCACCAGTTGATATACACATGCTTGCAATCACTAAGATTCTTATTTTCATAGGCTTCTTTCGCCTTATTTAAAAAAGTTATGATGCGAATTGATATTACAAATGTCGGCTGCTGTCGCATTTAAAATATCGATTTGTTTAACAATACTAGAGGGGGAATCTATTTGCAACGGTGTTTTTTTGTAAAATAATAGGTCGCAATAACACACGAGTTTGGTGCGGAAATCGTATTTTTTAAAATTAAATGATGCATTAAAAATACGATTTAATATTATTGAAAAATCACATTGCATATGCGGAAACTGATTGTGTAATTACAATCAGCACGATTGTAATAATAGCAGACGTAATCACCCGGAAACCACTTCTATCAAAATTACTCGTACCTTCAACTGCTTGAAGCATACGGTTCATCGAAAGCCACTGACGAATATTTATAAATTAAGCCGAGTCGAGAAAACGGTGCTCGATTGTGAGTTAGATTACAGTGTGTGGCACAAAGAATAACTTATACCGTGATTGCATACAAACCCAGCAATATTGCGCCAATACCTATGCCGAAAATTAGTTTGTCTTCGGTTGTCGCCCCGACAGAAAATAAGGTGCGTTGAGGTGAGTCGGGTGAATAGAAAACCGTTATTTTTTCGCCATCAGGGTATTTCTTTTTAAAGTGCTCAGCAAAGCCGGGCATGGTTTCTTCGCCGGCGGGTGGCTGGATTTTATTTTCGTAAGTGTTACCTGATACCTGGTAGGTGTAGTATATTTTAGGCGCTGTGTTGGGATTGCTATTGGTTTTGTGAATAATAGTCGCATCGGCAGAAGGCCAGTTTTTTGTTTTGTTACTTTTTAGAATTTTTCGACCGTTCAAAAAAGCAGCGGCAGCGCCGGCTAAAATGAAAATTAAAATAATGAGTGAATAATAACTGTACATAATGTATCCCTAACGGTTGATATACCGACACTACACCAGTGAGACGGTTCAACCTAGAAAAATCAGTTGATCCACGAGCTAGAGCACAACTACTTGATTCGCTTGGCTATATGATAAAGATTTGATTCACCAACCAGGTGAACGCAAACTTTTTCATTACGCCAATCAAACCAATTACTTGCACTCTATTCTCGCGTCCAACTGATCTTTCTAGGTTCAATCAAAGGTTACACCGTTTATTCACTTTTGTATGAATTTCGTGCATTAAAGAAATGAAGGATTTTTGATAATGAATAAAAATAAACCGGTTTTGTTGTCCATTGTTGGGATATTTGTTTTATTACTCTCTGCGTGCAGTTGGGTAAAGTTAACGCCGGGTGGGGAGTTGGTGCGGGTGGCGACGAAAGATGACGTTGCTTCATGTAAAAAAGTCGGTAAAACCACCGTTTCACTAAAAGCCAAAATCGCTGGTGTAAAACGGAAATCAGACAGTGTTGAAAAAGAGCTCAACTCACTTGCCCGTAACTCTGCTGCGAATATGGGGGGTAATATGGTTGTCTCAGTTTCAGAGATGGAAAATGGCGAAAAATCGTTCGAAGTGTATCAGTGTGCGGCAGTATAGTTAATCCGTAACTTCTAATCCGTAACTTCTAATCCTTAGGAGCCCGTCGGACTTAGGATGAATCTACTGCGGAAAATCCATTTTGGTCATATTTTCCGTTCATTATCGTTAAGTAGAATGACTATTCGCCTCAAATGAACGAAAAATCTGCCTCAAAATGGCTTTCCCTCGCGACGATCACCTAAGTCCGACAGGCTCCTGGGTAGTTTTTTTCGTAAACCGTTTTTCCCATGTGTTCGATTTGTTTGTTTATCATCCAGTCCATTGTTTTTAATAGTGGCGCGAACTTTTCTTCGTTATTCTCCAGTTTTGACAGTACATAAATGATCGCTTCTAAGGTGGAAATAGCCGACTCGTTGGGCTCTTTTCGTATGCGGTATCGTGACTTGCTATCGGGCTTTATGGCAACGCGGGGTAATGTCGCCAGTTCAGGAAAGTCATAAAACATTTTATGGGTTTTGCGCCAGCTACCATCTAAAAACAGGAGTGGTCGAGGTTCTTCAGTTTTTAGTTCATCTAATGTTATTGAGTTTTCACCGGGATAGACCAGGATGGGTGCGCTGGATTGAATACCTGTTTGAAATACTTTGTTTTGTCGCGCATCTTGGTCAGTCACCATTAATATATTATTCAGGCTTAAGTTGGCAATTTGAGCGGTGCCGATGGCGTGTTTTTTTTCGGCGTGATGCTGAAGAATCCAGACCGGCCAGATATTATTAATATGGGTTAAGCAATGGCAGAAACAGACCTTTATTGGTCGCTTGCAATGCGTGCATAATTTGCGCTTCATTAAAAATCATTCTTTACGGGAATCAGTGGGTATTTTAACGGAATAAAGTGTGGTATCAAATCTCCAAGGCGCTTATTATGGGGTTTAGAAGTCCGGCTTATTTAGAATGTTGAGGAGAACAAATGCGCTATTCAAACGAATTGGTTAATGAGCTTAATTTATTATTGCATTATAAGTCAGAGTCCAGTCTGGAAGGCATTAAGGTACACCATAACGCAGATATATCCATCATTTCGGCGACTCAGCGCTTGTTTGATAAAGGCCTGGTAACACAAGTTGATGGCGGTTATTTGACCGCATTGGGTCGGGAAGCGGTCGAGCATGCAAAGTCATTGCTTTTGATCCTTGAAGCGCCGGCTACCCAAATATCGTAACAAGTATCGTTATTACGAGCCTTCAACCTAGAAAGATCAGTTGGACGCGAGAATAGAGTGCAAGTAATTGGTTTGATTGGCGTAATGAAAAAGTTTGCGTTCACCTGGTTGGTGAATCAAACCTTTATCATATAGCCAAGCGAATCAAGTAGTTGTGCTCTAGCTCGTGGATCAACTGATTTTTCTAGGTTAAAGATAACCTGTCATAGGATTGTCAAATAGCAATTTGTAGCTTTATTCGTGGTTATTTTCCACACAAAATCCTTCTTGCTGAAAATAATATTCAGTGAATTCATTTAAGTGTAGTTTGTGAGTTGAATTATCAAGCCTTTCCGGGAAAGAGCCTGAGAAGATTAACCAAACCTGTCGATATAGGATGTCCAGTCATTGAATGGCATCAGTTCAGCTGCATTGAGTATTTAATTTCCCAGGGTTTCCGCTAGAGTGCCTCAGAGACTAAAAACGGATCTCTCGTAAGGATCTCAAGGATAAAGTGAAGGTCACTCTAACGGAAATTCTGACAACTCGTTGTTTTGCTTTTTTGTTAAGGTGGCCTAACCTTCTGCTGAAAGAAATTTTTCATTTTATTTCCTCTTTTATGGGCGACTTTTCTCATCTCTTATGCCGCTTTACGGGTTGGTACACTAAACAATTTATTCGCATCAAAAGGCTGCCCTTGAGCGATATGCCAGAGCGCTTTTGATAGCTTTCTCATCACGGCAATGACCGTCTTGTTTTTGGCTTTCGGATTAATTTTATTGAGATACCATTCTTTAACCACAGGATCTTTTTGAAGCAGACGCAGAACCGCAAAATAGAGATACATCCGTGCCTTGGAACATCCCCGTTTGGTGAGTTTGAGTTGCCCCACATAACGACCACTGCTTTTCTCTTTTAAGTTGAGTCCCATGGCTTTTTGAAAGCTGCGAGCACACTTGAAATTCCGAGGGTCGAGGTGAAAACTTAACAAAACAGCCGTGGTAACTTTACCAATCAATTGCGCCATTTCGGTTAATTGTTCATCGCTATCAATTTCGGTTTCGAGTGCGATTTTAGTCGCTCGACGCTGAAGTCGACTATGCTTCATTTCTGTTGCAAGTGCCTGTAAATATTTATATTCTGCCTCAATACAAGGCATTCCCAGTGACGTTTGAGCACTTTGAATAACCGCATTGATTTTTTCTGGACTTAGCATGTTTCGGCACGCCTGTTTTATCACTTGCCTGGCTTCATGTTCATGGGCTGCCACTTTCTCTGGTGAACCGTATTTCATTAATAATGCTTCAAGTGTCACAGAGTCTGTATCTAACAAGTAGGTGACTTCTGGCCAGTGACGACTCAAATAGGCTTCCAGTCGATTTTGATTTCGCTGATACTGGCTCTGGTGAATCTCATATTCTCTTCTTAAGGCATTCAAATTTCGCTCATTATTGCTTAACTCTCGCCAGGGTTTGGTTAATCCGTCTCGATAAAAACGAGAAATAATGGTCGCTGCTTTGGCATCATGTAAACTGGGCACACCGTCATAGACTTCTTTAGCGTCATGAACCCGCTTTGCACTGGCTTGATGCACGTCAAATCCACAAGCCCTAAACTGATAACGCAGGGCATCACTATACGTACTGGTTGATTCAACAATCACGGTCACTGGGCAGGCAAGTCCTTTGATCGCTTCCAGCATCTTGGGCGTTTCTTCTGGATGTTGCCAACGAAACAACTCTGATATTGATGCATCCTTATTGGTTAACAGGGCAAATTGCTTTTGCTTAGCAATATCAATCGCCACAGAAATTTCTTCTCCTGATAACGATTCTTTCAACATATTCCAATCAATTTTCTTGACTTCTTTGGAGCGATAAGTACGCTTCTTCATAGTGGGAACACCTCCTAAGGCATAGTAATTAATGTTATGGTTAAATTACTATTTTGAGGGTTCCCACTACTTTTTTCATGCCTTTAGAATAGCTGACTAGAAAAATCAGTTGATCCACGAGCTAGAGCACAACTACTTGATTCGCTTGGCTATATGATAAAGATTTGATTCACCAACCAGGTGAACGCAAACTTTTTCATTACGCCAATCAAACCAATTACTTGCACTCTATTCTCGCGTCCAACTGATCTTTCTAGGTTCAATCAAAGGTTACACCGTTTATTCACTTTTGTATGAATTTCGTGCATTAAAGAAATGAAGGATTTTTGATAATGAATAAAAATAAACCGGTTTTGTTGTCCATTGTTGGGATATTTGTTTTATTACTCTCTGCGTGCAGTTGGGTAAAGTTAACGCCGGGTGGGGAGTTGGTGCGGGTGGCGACGAAAGATGACGTTGCTTCATGTAAAAAAGTCGGTAAAACCACCGTTTCACTAAAAGCCAAAATCGCTGGTGTAAAACGGAAATCAGACAGTGTTGAAAAAGAGCTCAACTCACTTGCCCGTAACTCTGCTGCGAATATGGGGGGTAATATGGTTGTCTCAGTTTCAGAGATGGAAAATGGCGAAAAATCGTTCGAAGTGTATCAGTGTGCGGCAGTATAGTTAATCCGTAACTTCTAATCCGTAACTTCTAATCCTTAGGAGCCCGTCGGACTTAGGATGAATCTACTGCGGAAAATCCATTTTGGTCATATTTTCCGTTCATTATCGTTAAGTAGAATGACTATTCGCCTCAAATGAACGAAAAATCTGCCTCAAAATGGCTTTCCCTCGCGACGATCACCTAAGTCCGACAGGCTCCTGGGTAGTTTTTTTCGTAAACCGTTTTTCCCATGTGTTCGATTTGTTTGTTTATCATCCAGTCCATTGTTTTTAATAGTGGCGCGAACTTTTCTTCGTTATTCTCCAGTTTTGACAGTACATAAATGATCGCTTCTAAGGTGGAAATAGCCGACTCGTTGGGCTCTTTTCGTATGCGGTATCGTGACTTGCTATCGGGCTTTATGGCAACGCGGGGTAATGTCGCCAGTTCAGGAAAGTCATAAAACATTTTATGGGTTTTGCGCCAGCTACCATCTAAAAACAGGAGTGGTCGAGGTTCTTCAGTTTTTAGTTCATCTAATGTTATTGAGTTTTCACCGGGATAGACCAGGATGGGTGCGCTGGATTGAATACCTGTTTGAAATACTTTGTTTTGTCGCGCATCTTGGTCAGTCACCATTAATATATTATTCAGGCTTAAGTTGGCAATTTGAGCGGTGCCGATGGCGTGTTTTTTTTCGGCGTGATGCTGAAGAATCCAGACCGGCCAGATATTATTAATATGGGTTAAGCAATGGCAGAAACAGACCTTTATTGGTCGCTTGCAATGCGTGCATAATTTGCGCTTCATTAAAAATCATTCTTTACGGGAATCAGTGGGTATTTTAACGGAATAAAGTGTGGTATCAAATCTCCAAGGCGCTTATTATGGGGTTTAGAAGTCCGGCTTATTTAGAATGTTGAGGAGAACAAATGCGCTATTCAAACGAATTGGTTAATGAGCTTAATTTATTATTGCATTATAAGTCAGAGTCCAGTCTGGAAGGCATTAAGGTACACCATAACGCAGATATATCCATCATTTCGGCGACTCAGCGCTTGTTTGATAAAGGCCTGGTAACACAAGTTGATGGCGGTTATTTGACCGCATTGGGTCGGGAAGCGGTCGAGCATGCAAAGTCATTGCTTTTGATCCTTGAAGCGCCGGCTACCCAAATATCGTAACAAGTATCGTTATTACGAGCCTTCAACCTAGAAAGATCAGTTGGACGCGAGAATAGAGTGCAAGTAATTGGTTTGATTGGCGTAATGAAAAAGTTTGCGTTCACCTGGTTGGTGAATCAAACCTTTATCATATAGCCAAGCGAATCAAGTAGTTGTGCTCTAGCTCGTGGATCAACTGATTTTTCTAGGTTCAAGCATTAAATTTCGGAATCGTATTCTTTTTCGAGTGTTTGAGGCTTATTTATCAGATGTTTTTTCATGTTGGTCGTCGTCATCATCTTCATCGGCGATGTCCGCCAGCTCAATTAAACGGTCTTCAATTATCCGGTTGATTGAGTTTGGCGAAAACTCCTGTTCCTTGTTGCGTTTTCCTGCCGGAAGCGCACATAAAATTTCCAGTGCCTGATCAATGTGGTTTGCTGTATAGATGTGAAACTGGTCGTTTTCAACGGCTTCAATCACGGGTTTGCAGAGCATTAACTGATGGGCGTTTTGTTTTGGGATGATAACGCCCTGTTTACCCGTTAATGTGCGATGTTTGCAAACCTCAAAAAAACCCTCTATTTTTTCATTAACGCCGCCAATGGGTAACATGTTGCCATGCTGATCAATTGCCCCGGTGATGGCGATGGACTGGTCGATGGGCAGTTTGCCTATGGCGGACATTAAGGCAACCAGTTCGGCGGCTGAGGCGCTGTCGCCATCTACGCCACCGTAAGACTGTTCAAACACAATGCTGGCGTGAAATGAAAGCGGTCGGTCTTTTAAATAGCGTTCGCCAAAAAAGTGCGACAGAATTAACAATCCTTTGGTGTGCACGTTACCGCCTAAATTAGCCTCGTGCTCAATATCAATAATCTTTCCGTCGCCATAGCGGGCAAGCGCAGTGACGCGAGAGGGCTGACCGAAGGTGAAGTCGGCGAGGTCGGCAACGGTTAGGGCGTTTATCTGTCCAATTTTGCTGCCGCTGGTTTCAATTAATGTATTGTGACGTAGCACCGATTGCAGTGATTGATCTTTTGGCCGTGAAGAGCGATAAAGCCTTTGTGCAATTGCCTGTTCTATATTGTTTGCGGTGACGCTGTTTTGTTTGTTTTTTGTCGCCCAGTAGTCAGCCTCTGTCATTAAGTCCTGCAGTTCACCAGTGTGAGTGGAAAGTTTGTCCTGATCTTCAATCCAGCGTGAGCTTTGTTCAATAACGCGGGCTATGGCGGTGCGGTGAAACGGTTTTAGTTTGTGACGTTTGATGATTGAGCTAATAAGCTGGGCATACTGCAACATTGTCTCTTTATTGCGACAGATATTATCTTCAAAGTCGGCGACGACTTTAAACAGGGCGTTAAACTCCGGGTCGAGCTCGCTCAGTGTAAAATATTCGTGGTAATCACCCAGCAGAATAATTTTTACATTTAACGGAATAGGCGCGGGTGAAAGCGTGGATGATGCGCTGACATTTAATCCCTCTGATATCGGCTCGATATTTATTTTGCGGCTGGCCAGCGCACGTTTGAGTGCCTCCCATGAAAATGCTTTGTCTAATAATTTATAGGCATCGAGAATTAAATAACCACCATTGGCTTTGTGCAACGCACCGGCTTTGATCATGGTGAAATCAGAACTTAATGTGCCGTATTGGCTGATGCTGTCGACTTTGCCGATGATGTTATCAAGGGTGGGGTTTACCTCATAAACAATAGGCGCTTCAGACGTATTTTTGTGATCAACGATTAAATTCAGATGGTATTTTGAGAGTATACCTTTAACGTCAACCGGTTGTTGTAAGGGGTCGGTTTCTGAGTGTTGCGGTAAAAAATTTTCTACGTTTTCGATAACGTTTTCTTCGATGGCTTGAAGATGTTCAATAATGCTGGCGTAGCTTTTGTAAATGCGTTTCAGGTCTGAGACCCAGAAACCCACGGCTTTTTTTGCCATGTCTGTGTTGAGTTTTCTTACCTTTAAACGACTTTCCTGCTGCCATTTGGGTAGATGCTGTAAAATGCTTTGCAACTTTGTTTGCAAGCGGCTGATGTCTGACTGGAATAGGGCCTTTTCATCTTCAGCTAATTTTTCAAAGGCGGCGGGCTCAATTGCGGCACCGTCGATCAACGGTGTAAATACGAAATCGGTGTCGGTTTGTATGAAGGCGATATTTTTTGATTTTGCCTCATTGTCCAGCGCTCTAAAAGCAGACTCTTCCTGCTTCTGGTAGTCGGTACTGATGGTGAGCAGCTGTTTGTCGTAGCTTTCAGCTTCAAAGACTTTAGGGATGACGTGAGCGAGTGTGTCGGACAATTCGTGTAAATCCTTGCGAAGTTTGCTGCCAATGCCGGCGGGTAATTTTATCGCAATCGGGTTGTTTTCTTGCTCAAAATTGTTGACGTAACACCAGTCGTGATTTTTGTAATCGGTGATAACTTGATTTTTCAGGGTTTCACGTATAAGCGTGTATTTGCCTGCCCCGGTAGGGCCGAGCGAAAATAAATTGTAGCCGTGGCGCTGAATACTGATGCCAAATTGAATGGCTGCTAATGCGCGATCCTGACCAATACTTTGTAGATGAGTTTGTAGCGATGCGGTGGTTTCAAAAGGGAATTGTCCGGCATCACAGTAGTGGTAAATTTGATTTGCCGATAAACGATTCCGGAGCTGAGTCATGTGTAATAAACCTGGTAAGATAGTATGGGCATTATCTTACCATGATGCGTCACATCCAGTTTATTTATTCAGCGATACAAAACTTATTTTTACCCGATTTTTTCGCCTCATAAAGTGCCTTGTCCGCACGGCTGAAAAAGCTGGCATTTTGTTCTTTTTCAATCAGCTGTGAAACACCCAGGCTGGCCGTGACTTTGATGTCGCTACCGTCGTATTGAATGACCAGTGACTCGATGGATGAGCGAATACGTTCGGCCAGGAAAGCGGCGCCTTCTACTGAGGTGTTACTCAGCAGTGCAACAAATTCTTCGCCACCATATCGAAAAACGATATCAGTGCTACGGACGCAACCTTCAATGTTCTTTGCGGTCGACTTGATCACCTCGTCACCTAAGGCGTGACCATAAGTATCATTGAAGTGCTTGAAATTATCAATATCAAGGATGAGAATCGAGAGTGATCGTTTGTAGCGGTGTGCCAGTTTCACTTCCCGGATTAATGTTTCTTCAAATGTGGTGCGGTTATATACACCGCTTAATGCGTCTTTGTTTGCCGCATGCACGGCCTGACGATAAAGTATGGCGTTGCGTAATGGGTAAACCAGGCCACATAAAGTGTATTCAAACACCTTTTTTTCTTCTGGTGTGAAGTCCCAGCGACGATGCAGACTTATTTCGCCCAAAAGATCACCGTTTACCAATAAGCGATATTGGCATTCGTGTTTAGATTTTTTACCACAGTGAAAAGACAGACCGAGCGGATCATTGTGATACGTAAGGCCGTTATGAGGGATTGCAGGTTTGATTTGTTGAGAAAACAGGGTTATCAGTGGCTCGATTTCCAGCGTTGTTTGAAGGACGCTGGATACTTTGAGCGCGAACCCGTGTTTAGTCTGATCCGCATTGTGGTCGGGAAAATAATTTATCGACTCAAAGTTGCCAGGCGTAATCAAGTGGTGGGTCTTATCGTCACTTACGATGTTAAGCTGTGTCACCATAATTCAGTCCTTCTTTTATTACTAACAAAAGTAATTTAGCAAAAGCAATGCCATAGGTTATTTTATGTTGATTTTAGACTATATTGTTAACATAACGAATTAGGCAGCCTAATACTTGTTTAGTTGTGTGAATAGTCCTGCAAAAACACGCACTTACTAGAGCATAGGAAATACTCGGCTTTACATCCAGCCGGAAAAACATCTGTTGATGTAAGTTTAGCCGAGCTTTCCCGAGCTTTCCCGAGTTTTGAATGCTGGCTGACTAAGTTTTTATCTGTTTGTTTATTAACGCTTTATTAGGAGCTAAAATGATTATTCGTATTTTACTGGTTTTCTTACTGAGTTTTTCGAATACCATTTTTGCCAGGTCAGAGGGTATTTTACCGGGTTTGCAAAATCCCGGTTTTGTGGAACCACCGGCATGGTTTAAGTCGTCTTTTCTTGAATTAGCGGAAGATATTGCCGAAGCGGCAAGCGACGGTAAGCGGGTTTTGTTTTTCTTTTATCAGGACGGCTGCCCTTATTGCGAGAAGTTAGTTAACGTGAATTTCGCGCAAAAATCTATCGCAGATAAAACCAGGCAAAATTTTGACGTCGTGGCGATTAATATGTGGGGCGACCGGGAGGTGACTGATTATGCAGGGAAAATCATGTTAGAAAAGGATTTTGCAGCCGGTTTGCGCGTGATGTTTACCCCGACACTGATATTTTTTGATGAAAAAGGCGAAGTCGCTTTGCGCTTAAACGGTTATTTTCCACCGGCGAAATTTAACGTCGCCCTGGATTACGTGATTGAAAAGCAGGAAAACAAACAGCGTTTCCGTGACTATTTAAAGGCTAAGTCCCCGGTATTATCTAGCGGAAAAATTCATAAGGTGAATTTTTTTCGATCCGGCTCGGTGGACTTAAGTCAGCGAAAAAACAATGCGGATTATCTGATGCTGTTATTTGAGCAAAAACAGTGCCCGGCCTGTGATGAGTTTCATGAGGATATTTTAACGCGCCCGGTGACAAAATTACTGGCAAAAAGATTTGACGTGGTTCAACTGGATATGTGGTCAAAAGCGCCTGTCATCGGCTTTGATGGCAAAAAAACCTCGGCTTTTGAACTGGCTCAGTCGCTTGATATTAAATATGCCCCCGGTTTTGTTTTTTTTGATAAAAACAATAAAGAAGTGATTCGCATGGAGGCTTATTTAAAGGCGTTTCATATACAATCGGTGATGGACTATGTGTTTACCGGTGCTTACAAAACTGAACCGAGTTTTCAGCGTTATATTGATGTCAGGGCAGATGAGATAAGAGATAAAGGTATTAAGGTCGAATTGATGAACTAACCTTAGCCTTATGGAATTAGTCTGTTGAAAATGGTTTTTGCTCGCCGTTACAATCTATCTGATAATAACGGTAGGGTTGATCGGGTTCACGTTCGGATATTTTAAGAGCGGTTAAGGTTCCACCCCACAAGCAACCTGTGTCAAGGCAATGCGTGCCGTTTTCGTTTGTTAGCCCAAGTGTAGACCAGTGGCCGAAAAAAATATCAGCGGGTTCTCCAGGTGGGGCGTGTTTGTTGCGTAGTGTGTACCAGGGTACCAATGCTTTACTTTGTTTTCCCGGCGCGACGCTGGAAGATAAATCCAGTTTTGCATCCTGAGTGCAATATCGCATGCGGGTAAACGTGTTGGTAATAAAACGTAACCTTTCCCAGCCGGTTAGCTCGCTTTCCCATACGTCAGGTTGATTGCCGTACATGTTTGATAAAAACTCAATGACTCGATAGCCGCTCAAAATATTTTCCACTTCGCGAGCATAAATTTTTGCCTGAGATATGCTCCACTGCGGGTATATTCCCGCGTGAACCAGGACATGCCGGTCACTGTTGTCGGTGTGAATTAATGGTTGTTGCGCAACCCACTCCATTAAGTTGTCTTTATCTCTTGCGCCTATGATGGCGTCAAAGGTGTCACTTGGTCTTTGTTTTTGCAGGCCGTAAACAATGGCGAGCATGTGCAGGTCGTGGTTACCTAATACTGTGACTGCATTTTCATCCATGCTTTTAACATAACGCAAAACCTCAAGTGATTTTGGGCCACGGTTAACCAGGTCGCCGGTAAACCAGATAATGTCTTTATCAGCAGAAAACTTTATTTTTTTGAGTAACTGTTTTAATTCGTTCAGGCAGCCCTGAATGTCACCGATGACGTAAATGCTCATTTAATTTCCCAGTATAAAATTACAATTACTCACTCTACCGATATAGCGCAAAGCATAGATTTAAGCCACGGAGAGTGAATAGTTCTAAGAGTTAATATTAAAAGACCCAATATTAAAAATCTAACAGCTCAATTAATTGTGTTTTAATTGCGTCTTTCGTTTCGTCAGAAATACAGTCATGGGTTTGGCTATCTCTTATGAGAAATATATCCTCTACCTGTGCACCTAATGTGGTAATTTTTGCCGTATTAATTCTGACATTTTGATTTTTCAGAGTGAATGCAATTTTTGACAATAATCCAGTCCGATCAGTTGAAATAATTTGTAACGTCGTTTGGGCCTTTTCAGGTGAATCGACAAATGAAATTTCAGTTTCCCGTGCAAAACACTCAATGCGCCGGTGGGCCTTTTTATTAATTAATTTATCACTGGATATATTTTGCGTTAATGCAGACTTTATTTTATTTTTGATTTTATCTAAACGTTTAGGGTTGTCTACCGTGTCACCGTTTAATTCGAGTACAGTGTAGGTGTTAAGCGCATAGCGATTTTCGCTGCTGACAAGTTTCGCCTCAACAATATTAAGGCGTAAATCGCTCATTGCCAGTGTAGTGTTGGTAAAGAGGTCGTGATTTATCGGCGTTTTTATAAAAATATCTGTTCCGCCGGTCAGGCCCTGTGGTTCGATGCGAATAATCGTGTCTGACTGTTGGTCGTTAAAAATGGCTTCTGTGTGATAGCTTATTTCCTGAGGTGAATAACGTAAAAAATAGTCATCCCCGTATGTTTTCCACAAATCTCTGATTTTTTCTACTTGGCAGTCTGTGCCTTTGAGGAAAAACAGAGCGCGGGCCTGTGTTTGTTTTATTTGTTCAGTGCTGTCCATCGGGTTGTGTAAGCCGCGTTGAAACGCATATTGCGTCTGTCGTCTGAGCGACTTTAATAAAGAGTCCTTCCAGCTGTTCCAGACACTGCTGTTTGTCGCGCGCATGTCCGCCACTGTGAGCAGGTACAGGTAATCCAGCTTAATGTTGTTGCCGACTTTAGTGGCAAATTCATAAATAACATCCGGGTCACTTGTGTCTTTGTGTTGGGCCGTAGCCGACATAAGTAAGTGTTGTTCTACCAGCCAGGCAACAATTTCTGAATCGAGAACACTTAATCCATGCAGCTGACAAAACGCTTTCGCATCAACTGCACCGAGTTTCGAATGATCACCACCACGGCCTTTTGCAATATCATGAAATAACCCGGCAATGTAGAGCAATTCCGGTTTTGGTAGGGTGCGAATTATTTGACTACATAAGGGAAATTCGTGGCTGAAACTGTCAACATAAAAGCGACGCATGTTACGAATGACAAACAATGTGTGTTGATCCACGGTGTAAATATGAAATAAATCAAATTGCATCTGGCCCGTAATTTTTCCGAATGATGGCAGGTACGCTGCTAGTACGCCATAAGCATTCATTTGTCGGAGAATGTGGGTCAGTCCCCGCGGTTGTTTGAAAATTTCCATGAAAAGGCTTTTGCAGCGAATGTCGTTTCTAAATTTGTCATCAATTAACGGCAGATGCAAATGGATCAGACGAATCGTGGATGCGCGTACACCGATAATATTTTTGTTTTGCTGGATGAGCAAAAAAATTTCCATCAAGGCGAAAGGGTATTGCTCAAATACACTTTCCCGTGTGACTTCAATAAAATTTTTGTTTATTTGAAAGCGGTTATTGATGAGGGTGGGTTCGGCATCCTGGTCATTGTGGAGTAACGTTTCCTGGTAGTCCTGCAATAACATTTCGTTTAATAAGCTAAGGTCTTTTAAGGTCCGGTAATATTGTTTCATGAATAATTCAACGGCGAGTCTGTTGCCGTCGGATGCGCGAACATTCGGGTCAATGTTACAGACGTTGTCGTTTTTTGTCTGGTCTTCAAAGCCGAGCATGCTGGCGATAATGCGCTGGTGTTCGAATAGCAGCCGGTCTTCTCTGCGCCCGGTCAGTTTATGCAGCGCGAAACGAACTTTCCAGAGGAATGCCTGCGAGGTTTGTAGAGCAACATATTCTGCTTCGGTTAAAAAACCTCGGTGAACCAAGTCCTTGAGGCAGTTGTCACCAAAATGCCTTTTTGTGACCCAGCCGATCATTTGTAAGTCACGCAAACCGCCAGGGCCTTCTTTTACGTTTGGCTCAAGATTGTAGGCGGTGTCATGATTTTTGGCGTGTCGCTGTATTTGTTCAGTCCATTTTTGTTTAAAAAACGCCGGGCTTGGCCAAATTTTATCCGGGCCAGTGGAGGTGTTTAGCCATTCAAAAAGTGCTGTTGGCCCCGTAATTAATCGCGACTCAACAATGTTGGTGGCAATGGTGATGTCGTTGGCGGTTTCTGTAATGCACTCCTGCAAGGTGCGAACACTGCTCCCAATTTCAATACCTATGTCCCATAAAAAGGTGATGAAGCTTTCGAGTTGATCTTTGTAAATATCCATATTGTCATGTTCAAGCAATATTAAAATATCAACATCGGAATAGGGGTGAAGCTCTGCACGTCCGTAACCTCCTACCGCGATTAAGGCGATATCATTGTTTCCTGTTGCACTAAAATGGGATTGCCAGGCATGAATCATCAGCTGATCAACAAAATGTGAGCGGGCTTTGATGAGTTGCTCTATTGGTGCGTTTTCATCAAACAGGGAAAATAGTTTTTCCTGGGCAGCTTTAATGGTGTTTTTATACAGCGGGATGATGTTTTTGGTTTGTGTTAATTCGTGTGAGAACGTTTTGTTGTCAAATAACTCAGGAAATGCTTCGGGAGATGGTTTTGGGGGTAGCCCAGGAAAATCGTTTGTCATTAATTACACGTCCAGCTGTATTGATCGAAAGCCTATCATTAGGCGATAGGTGTGCCAGTGTAGGGGCTTTTATTCTGTCAGGTCGGGCATCACTTCATTTTCACGCAAGGTTAAAACTTCAAAGCCGTCTGCGGTAACTAAAATGGTGTGCTCCCATTGCGCGGACAAAGAGTGATCTTTTGTCACCACCGTCCAGTTATCTTTGAGCATTTTTACGTGACGTTTACCGATGTTAACCATCGGTTCAATCGTAAATGTCATGCCTTCTTCCAGTATAACGCCGGTTTCAGGGGTGCCATAATGCAGTACCTGTGGATCCTCATGGAAGTTCTTGCCGATGCCGTGTCCGCAATATTCGCGAACAATGGAGCAGTTTTTAGATTCCGTGTATTTTTGAATGGCGTGGCCGATATCCCCAAGCTGAACGCCGGGTTTTACCAAGTTAATGCCTTTCCACATGGCAATGTGACTGGTATTAATCGCACGTGTTGCCTGAATTGAGGGTTTCCCAATAACAAACATCTGGCTGCTATCGCCGTGAAAGCCGTCTTTGATGACGGTAATATCAATATTGATTGCATCCCCGGATTTGAGTTTCTTCTCACTCGGAATGCCGTGGCAAACCTGATGGTTAACCGACGTACAGATTGACTTCGGAAATCCGCGATAATCCAGTGGGGCGGGGATGGCATCAAGCTCATTAACAATATAGTCGTGGCTGATGTCGTTTAATTCATTAGTGGTGATGCCCGCCTTAACATGGGGTTCAATCATTGTTAAAACCTGTGCGGTCAGACGACCGGCAACACGCATTTTTTTTATTTCGTCCGGCGTTTTGATGTGGATACTCATGCCCTGGTTTTTACCTCAGTAAATCAATGGATTATTTTGGGTGGCGTCTCTTGTTGGGTCGCCCGATGATGTCGCAATGTTCGCATTATCGCCAGTTAAGCTCAAGTCCTAATCAGAACCCAAATCCAAATTTCTGTATAGAACACTCAAATTACCCAGGCTCTTAACCCTGTTATGAATAAAAAAATTATTAATGAATCTGCGTCGGTGTGACTAACTTGGGTTTATTTGTTTTTAAAATAAAAGGTTTCAGGTGGCTCTGGCTCAAAGGAAGGCCGAGTTTGAGGCGATGTTTTACGCCATTCCCGGTGCAGTCATGTTTGCTGATACGGAGCGTCGGATTGTATTGAACAATCCCGCGGTTCACGAGATGTTTGGTTATAGTGATGAAGAGCTGATCGGTAGGACTACAGAGATGTTGTATGCTGATCCTGAGGATTTTTTAGAACAGGGTAAACGTCGCTTTCACACGGGAACCGGGGTGAAAAAAAGGGCTTATGAAGTAAGGTATAAGCGTAAGGATGGCAGTGTGTTCTGGACTGAAACCCTTGGTACTCCGGTCAAGGATGGTAATAACAAGCCAATTGGTTTCATTGGTTTGTTTCGTGACATTACGGAGCGCAGGCAGACAGAAGAGTCCTTGCGCCGCTCACAGAAGATGGAGGCCATTGGTCATCTTTCCGGCGGTATCGCTCATGATTTCAATAATCAGCTGGGTGTGGTCATCGGCTATCTGGATTTTCAATGCTGAGTGATACCGGTAGCGGGATGGATAAAGAGACCCTGGAGCATGTCTTTGAGCCTTTTTTTACCACCAAACCCGAGGGCATGGGTACGGGCCTGGGTATGGTCATGGTGGATAAGAAGTTAGACTTATTGTTTAGTGATGTGGTGATGCCCGGTGAGATGAATGGGTATGAGCTGGCGCAGGAGGCAGTGCAATAAAAGCCTGATTTAAAGGTGTTATTAACTTCGGGTTTCACATCAAAAACTGCCGTTCACAATGATCTGGCCCGATTTTCCGCCCATATTCTTGGTAAGCCTTATCGTAAGGCTGATCTGGCTCGGCGAATCCGACTGGTGCTTGATGAGGTGCAGGAGCATGGGAAAAACTCATCTGAAGTACTCAATGTAAAGAATATGCTCTTTGGTCGCGTTATCCCGGTGGTGGATGATGAAGAGGATGTACGAGATTTGTTTGACCTCAAGCTGACGAAGCTAGGTTGTAAAACTATTCATGCCAGAAATGGTGACCAGGCTATTACCCTATATCGACAGGCATTGGAAAGTGGCAAGGTAATTGATGTTGTTATTTTGGGTCTTGCACTTCCTGGTGGTATGGATGGTAAAGGGATCGCGGATAAAATACGAATCATGGATCCCCAGGCCATACTTGTTGTTGCCAGTGGCGACACGATGGGCTCCTAGATGACTCATTTCCGTGATTACGGATTTAATGGTGCACTGGAGAAAAATTTTGACCGGGAAAATATAAAACAAGTGCTAGTTCAGGTGTTAACGGAGAGATAGCCGTATATTTTACGAATAAGGAAGACGAAGTCCGGCAGAAAATTGACAGAACTGATATTTTTAACGCGGATGAAGTTTTCTGGTTAATCTCTAAAGAGCGCATATTTCTAATTGTTGTCGGGCGGTATTTGTGGTATAAATCAGCCCGATTTTGAAGTGGAAAACTAGAGTTTTTTAATCGTTTTTAGGGTTTTGGTAAACAAGTGTGGTCTTGCCTTTAAATTAGGCTTATTTGCTCTTATCTTCTTGAAACGTGAACCTTTCGTTTTCTGTAATTACGGATGGCAATTCGATGTGAATTGTTACCTTATAAACACCACACACATTTCGACACATTCATCAGGGTGCCGCGCGTTAAAAATACTATTTTACGCAGGTTGATGGATGGGGAATGTGGAGGCGTAACCCAAAACAGGAGTTTTACTATGTCTAGCGTTACTATGCGTCAAATGCTTGAGGCCGGCGTACATTTTGGTCATCAAACCCGTTACTGGAATCCACAAATGGCACCATATATCTTTGGTGACCGCAATAAAATCCATATCATCAATTTAGAGTCTTCATTGCCTTTATTTAATGATGCAATGAATGTCGTCAGCAAAACAGCGTCCAAGCGCGGCAATATTTTGTTTGTTGGCACTAAGCGTTCAGCATCTGGTTTAATCAAACAAGAGGCAACTCGTTGTGGCATGCCTTTTGTTAACCACCGCTGGTTAGGCGGCATGTTGACAAACTTCAAAACTGTTAAGCAGTCTATCAAGCGTTTAAAAGAGCTTGAAGCCCAATCTAAAGATGGTCACTTTGAAAAGCTGAACAAAAAAGAAGCGTTAATGTGTTCGCGTGAACTGGCTAAGCTTGAAAAGAGCCTGGGCGGAATCAAAGACATGCGCGGTATGCCCGACGCTATTTTTGTGATTGATGTGGGGCATGAAAACATTGCTGTTCTGGAAGCTAAAAAATTAGGTATTCCGGTTATCGGTATTGTTGATACAAACAACAGCCCTGCAAATATAGATTACGTTATCCCTGGTAATGATGATGCGATGCGTGCAATTAAATTGTATGTCACCAGCATGGCTGACGCAGTACTCGAAGGCAAAAATGTGAACGTTGTTGGCAGAGATGATTTTGTTGCTGTTGATGAAAAAGGCAATATCGATGACGTAAAGCTGGCTAAGAAAAAAGCCCCAGCAAAGTCAGCTGATGCGAAAACTGCATAAGGCCCGTTATTCAGTTTATTGAATAGCAAATAGCCGTATTGCAAATGACGTATTGTAAGTAAAAAGGGGGCTATGCCCCCTTTTTGCGAATTAATCATATTTTATAGAGGTTACACCATGGCGATTACAGCAAGCCAAGTTAAAGAATTAAGACAAAGAACTGGCGCAGGAATGATGGAATGCAAAAAAGCATTGGTTGAATGCGACGGTGATATCGAAGCAGCAATTGAGCACATGCGTAAAACAGGTTTAGCTAAAGCCGACAAAAAGGCGAGCCGAGTTGCGGCTGAAGGCACTGTTACCATTAAAGCATCTGCTGACGGTAAGAAAATTGCGATTCTTGAGGTCAACAGTGAAACTGATTTTGTTTCCGGCGGTGATGATTTTGGTGCTTTTGCAAACGAAGTTTGTGAAATTATTCTGGCCCAGGCACCGGCTGACGTTGATGCATTGATGGTGTTAACAATGGCAAGTGGTGAGACAGTTGATCTGACTTGCCGTGCATTGGTTGCAAAAATTGGTGAGAAAATTTCAGTTAGACGTTTTTCATTGATGACAACTGACGGTTTATTCTCTTCTTATTCACATGGTGCCCGTATTGGTGTTGTTGTTGAATTGAACGGTGGTGATGACGAGCTTGGTAAAGATATTGCCATGCATATTGCAGCAACAAATCCGGTTTGTATTTCAGAAGAGCAGGTGCCAGCGGAAAATTTAGAGAAAGAAAAAGAAATTTTCTCAGCACAAGCTAAAGAGAGTGGCAAACCTGACAATATCATCGAAAAAATGATTGAAGGTCGTATCAAGAAGTACCTGAAAGAAATCACACTTGTTGGCCAGCCTTTTGTTAAAGACCCGGATATGACGATTGAAAAATTGTTGAAATCAAAAAATGCAACAGTTGTTTCATTTTGTCGTTATGAAGTTGGCGAAGGTATCGAAAAAGCAGAAGATAATTTTGCAGAAGAAGTAATGGCGCAAGTACGCGGCGACTAAAATGATGGCGCAGGCGGTTCTGCCTCCTGCGCCTCATTTTGTGGTGTTATTTATGTCGCTATTTATGCATTATGCAACAAAGGTGTAATAACATTTTTATTCTGTATTCCAGACATGTAAGGAGATATTGTGCCCAAACCAAAATATAAGCGCATACTGTTGAAATTAAGTGGTGAAGCACTTATGGGTGATGGTGATTATGGTATTGATCCTTCTGTCGCGATTAGAATTGCAGACGAAATTCGCGAACTTGTGGATCTTGGGATTCAGATAGGAATGGTGATCGGCGGCGGAAATATCTTTCGCGGCGCCGGACTAGCCGAAGCCGGTATGGATCGTGTTGCCGGTGATCATATGGGCATGTTAGCAACCGTGATCAATGCATTGGCGTTGCAGGATGCCATTGAAAAACGCGGGTTATATGTGCGGGTGATGTCTGCGCTGGAAATTGATAAAGTTTGCGAAGGTTATATTCGCCGACGTGCAGTAAGACATCTCGAAAAAGGTCGGGTTGTTATCTTTGCAGCTGGCACGGGTAATCCATTCTTTACCACAGATTCTGCTGCCAGTCTTCGTGGTATTGAAATCTGTGCTGATGTTGTACTTAAGGGAACAAAGGTTGATGGCGTCTATTCCGCTGACCCGATAAAAAATCCCGATGCAACACTGTATAAAAATCTAACTTACGATCAAGTGATAGAACAAAAACTTAACGTAATGGACACCGCAGCGATTGTTTTGTGTCGAGACCAGCAAATGCCACTGCGTGTGTTTAACATGAATACGCCAGGTAGTTTGATGCGGGTTGTGATGGGTGAAGATGAAGGCACGCTTGTTCAGTAATCAGTAATCAGTAATCAGTAATCAGTAATCAGTAATCAGTAATCAGTAATCAGCAAGACACTTGTTAAGCTAAGCGTTCAAGCAAGCGTAGAGGGGATTGGAAAATGATAAACGAAATCAAAAACGATGCAGATACTCGAATGGGCAAGAGCATCGAGTCACTCAAAACTGACTTAGCCAAAATTCGCACAGGCCGTGCTCACACGTCTTTGCTTGATACCGTGATGGTGCCATATTACGGCAGCGACGTACCACTTTCACAAGTTGCTAATGTCAGCGTGTCTGACGCCCGTACATTATCGGTTTCTCCCTGGGAAAAAGATATGATTGCGACTATCGAAAAAGCTATTATGTCTTCTGATTTAGGTTTAAACCCGACAACGGTTGGCATGACCATGCGTGTGCCATTGCCAGCATTGACTGAAGAACGTCGTAAAGATCTGATCAAAGTGGTCAGAAAAGAAGGCGAAAATGCACGAATTGCCGTACGAAATATTCGTCGTGACGCACTGGGTGATGTGAAATCCTTGCTGAAAGAGAAAGAAATCAGTGAAGACGATGATCGTAAGGCAGCTGATCAAATTCAAAAAATCACGGACAAACGAATTGCAGGCATTGATGAACTGTTATCAGTGAAAGAAAAAGAATTAATGGAAATATAAGCCGAATATGAATAACTTCTTGTATTCAAAATTGCGTTAAGCGCATAGTTATATTGTTGGTTACCCATTGAAGAATAGAATTAAAGAAAAGTTGTTTGGTTCGTCAAATAAGCCGAGAGAAAACAGTCAGGATATGACAAGTTTATCTGAAGGGGATATCGTCGCTCCCGAGCATATTGCGATAATCATGGACGGCAATGGTCGATGGGCAAAAAACCGAACCATGCCGCGTGTTGCCGGCCATCGTGCTGGTGTTGACACTGTGCGTAAAATGGTTAAGTCCTGTCGCGAGTCTGGGGTAAAAGCCTTAACACTTTTTGCTTTTAGCAGTGAAAACTGGCGTCGTCCCCCCAAAGAAGTCAGTTTGTTGATGGATTTGTTTATGACGGTTCTCAAGTCTGAAGCAAAAAGACTGGCCAATAATAATGTGCAGCTTCGCGTGATTGGCGATGTTTCTGCCTTTTCCCCTAAATTACAGGAGCGCATCATCGCCGCCACTGATTTAACAAAAGATAATGACGGGCTGGTATTAAATGTTGCGGCGAATTACGGCGGGCGCTGGGACATAGTGAGGGCGACAAAAATAATTGCACAAAAAGTCAAAGACGGCGAGTTCGGTGTTGATCAAATTGACGACAGAGTGATGAGCCAGTACATGAGCTTCGCCGATTTGCCTGAGCCGGATTTATTTATTCGTACCGGCGGTGACGAGCGCATCAGCAATTTTTTGTTGTGGCATCTGGCTTATACCGAGTTTTATTTCACAAAAATTTTATGGCCTGATTTTAATGAAGACGAGTTGCAAAAAGCGATTAAAGTTTTTTCTCAACGCGAGCGTCGATTCGGACAAACTGGCGAACAGGTTAGGCAGGAATAGTGCTAAAACAACGTGTAATCACAGCAGCAATTCTCATCCCCATTGTTTTATGGGGTATCTTAGGTCTTTCTACGCTTCCTGCATTCGGGCTTGCGCTAGGTGTTTTCGTAGTGCTGGGCGTGTTTGAATGGATACGTCTGATCAAGTTTGAATCTTCCTCTTCTCAGCAGTACAGCTACGTGGCGTTAATAGTCATGAGTATGATCGCTTCGCTGGCATTGATGCAGAGTGATTTTCTGTTTTTTCTGTTTTTGTCTATTAGTGTTGCCTGGTGGCTTGTACAAATTTCACAACTTCATTCTTATACTGGTGAAACTGGCGTTGACCAGAGTAAATCCCTGCAACACCTATGGTCTGGCGCAATGTTGTTGGTGCCAACCTGGGCGTCGTTAATTTTTATTCATCAAGACGCTTCAAATGGGCCACAGCTGGTATTGTTTTTGATGATTTTGATCTGGACCGCAGACAGCGGCGCCTACTTTTCCGGTCGAAAATTTGGCAAAAATAAACTCATGCCGTTAGTCAGTCCCGGCAAAACTAAAGAAGGGGCCTATGGTGCTTTTGTTGCCTCAGCAATTGTCGCGGTTATTGGCGGCTTTTGGCTTGAACTCGGCTTCTTTCAGTTTGTCTTTTTTATCCTGCTTAGCATGGTTGTTGTGGTTTTCTCCATCGGTGGGGATTTACTCGAAAGTGTTTATAAACGAAAAGCGGAAATGAAAGATAGCGGCACGTTATTGCCTGGTCATGGTGGTGTACTTGATCGAATCGACAGTTTGATGTCAGCTTCGCCGGCTTTTGCCCTTGGTATTTGGCTTTTAGGAATTATTTAGTGAAAAATATTACGGTATTGGGTTCTACCGGCTCAATTGGTGTGAGCACGCTTGATGTTGTTGCCCGTCTTCCAGATCGATATAACATCATCGCTTTAACTGCAAATAGCAGTGTTGAAAAGTTATTAAGTCAATGTCAGTCCGTTAAACCACAATTTGCGGTAATGGTAAATGAGCAGGCCGCAGAAAAATTACAAAAAGCCCTGCGTGATGCTGGCTTAAGTCATATTCAGGTTTTATCCGGCGTTGAAGGACTGGAAAAAGTTGCCAGCCTACCAGAGGTTGACCAGGTCATGGCTGCGATTGTTGGTGCGGCGGGTTTGTTGCCGACATTAGCTGCTGCCAGAGCGGGCAAACGCGTCTTGCTGGCAAACAAAGAAGCTCTGGTCATGTCAGGTCAGCTTTTTATCGATGAAGTTGAAAAAAACAACGCCGAACTGTTGCCAATTGACAGTGAGCATAACGCGATTTTCCAGTGTATGCCCACGCATGAAAGAGCCAGCCTGCCTTCCGTTGGTGTGACACGTATCTTATTAACCTCATCCGGTGGCCCATTCCTAAAACGCTCACTTGCTGAGCTTGGTGATGCCACGCCTGACCAGGCTTGCGCCCACCCGAACTGGGCAATGGGACGTAAGATATCAGTTGATTCAGCAACCATGATGAACAAAGGTCTTGAGGTTATTGAGGCTCACTGGTTGTTTAATGCGCCGGCTGACGATATCCAGGTTGTTGTACATCCGCAAAGTGTCATTCATTCCATGGTTGAATATGATGACGGCTCAGTGCTCGCACAAATGGGTAATCCTGATATGAGAACTCCGATTGCACATGCGATGGCCTGGCCAGAGCGTACGGTTTCCGGCGTCGGTAGCCTTAATTTGTTTGATGTTGCCAGACTTGATTTTGAAGAACCTGATTTTGAGCGATTTGCCTGTCTTAGATTGGCCTTTGATGCCTTAAGAAAAGGCGGTACCAGCACCACCATTCTTAACGCCGCCAACGAAGTTGCGGTTGACGCTTTTTTAAATGAAACTATTTCTTTTTTAAATATTCCAACCGTGATTGAGTCTGCTATGGAGCAAATGACGGCCGTTGCTGCTGATTCACTGGATATTGTGCTCCAGGCCGACATAGACGCACGTTCCATAGCTTTAGAGCATATTAAGCGTATTGGTGGTTAGTTATGGATATATTGATTTCCGTTTTATCGTTTATTGTCGCGTTAGGTTTGTTAATTGCGATTCATGAGTTTGGTCATTTTTGGGTTGCACGAAAAGTTGGTGTTAAAGTTATTACCTTTTCCATCGGTTTTGGCAAACCTCTATGGAAAACTACCTTCGGTGAAGATAAAACCGAGTTTGCGATAGCCACTATTCCATTAGGTGGCTATGTCAAAATGCTTGATGAGCGTGAAGGCGAAGTCGCGCAGCATGAATTACATCGCGCTTTTACTCAAAAATCACTGGGGCAGCGGTTTGCGGTTGTTGTTGCCGGCCCAGTAGCTAATTTTATTTTTGCCATAGTTGCTTACTGGGCGTTGTTCGTTATCGGTGTACCCGGTGTTAAACCCGTTGTTGATGTGGTCGAAGTCAATTCGCCATTTGCCCAGGCTGGTTTGCAAAGCGGTGATCAGATCCTCTCCATTGATGGTAAGGATACCCCTACGCTTGAAGCTGCACGAATGACCTTGATCGAAAGCATTCTTGATCAGGCGAAGGTAGAAGTTGTTGTTGGTCAGTCCGACGCGGCAAAGCGTGCCTTGTTGTTGGATCTATCTCAAACACCAGTTGACGCTATTTCTGGCAATCTTCTTCAATATCTGGGTATTACGCCTTATCGCCCAACATTACCCGCGATTGTTGGCCGTGTTGTTGCGGGCGGGGCAGGAGACGCAGCTGGCATATTTGAAGGTGATGAAATTATCCGTGTTGATGGTGAATCAATGAATGACTGGGTGAAGTGGGCGGAATATGTACGAGGAAAAGCAGACACAGCTATCGATATTGTGATTGTTCGTGATAACGCCGAAATGTCTCTGACGATCACGCCAGCCTTGATTGAGACACAAAATGGAAACATTGGTCGTGTCGGTTTGGCGCCGTTTGTGCCTGAAGACTTTTACAAAGATATCCGGGCAACACAACGTTACTCGCTGATTCCTGCTGCGATCGCATCATTAGAAAAAACCTGGGATATGTCTATTCTGACATTGCAAATGTTCTGGAAAATGTTATCGGGGCAGGCTTCTATTGAAAATATCAGCGGCCCGATCAGCATTGCGCAGTATGCCGGCATGTCAGCGCAGGTTGGCTATATTAGTTTTATCTCGTTTATGGCAATTATCAGTGTCAGTCTGGGCGTCTTAAATCTGCTGCCTATTCCGCTTTTAGATGGTGGGCATCTCATGTACTATACGATTGAATTTATTAAGGGTTCTCCAGTTTCTGAGGCGGCTCAGTTAATTGGACAAAAGATAGGTATAGTACTTCTGGGGAGCTTAATGTTTCTCGCCATATTTAATGACATTGCCCGCGTCATCAGTTAGTACATAAACACGGAACAATCTAAACCAATGAAGCATGCTGTTTACGCCATTTTCGCGATACTCTTTTTCTACTCGTCACAAAGTATCGCGTTTAGCGAATTTAAAGTAAAAGACATACAGCTGCGCGGACTGCAAGGTATTGTTAAGTCAACGGCATTAAATTATCTACCGATTAAAGTGGGTGATGTTATCAATGCTGAAAACTCAACGGCGGCGATTAAAGCACTTTTCAATACTGGCTTTTTTAATGATGTGACGTTTAAACGTGACAACGATACGCTGATTGTTGAATTAGTCGAGCGTCCTGCCATTGCTAAAATTAAACTCTCAGGTAATGATGAAATTTCGGAAGAAGACCTTACCAGCGCGTTAAAAGGCATTGGTTTGTCTGAAGGACGGATATTTAATCGATCATTATTAGACAAGGTTGAGCAGGAACTGCAGAGACAATATTTTTCTCTGGGCAGATACGGTGTCAAAATTGAGTCTAAAATATTAAAGCAAGAACGAAATCGTATCTCTCTTGATATTGAAATCGAAGAGGGCGAAGTTACCCGTATTCGAAAAATTAACATTATTGGCAATAAAGCTTTCAGTGATAAAACATTGCTTGATGAGTTTAGTTCTGAAGCCCATTCAGAGTATTCCGTTCTCGAAAGTGATAGCCAGTATTCTAAACAAAAGCTTTTTGGCGATATTGAATTACTGCGTTCTTTTTACATGGATCGCGGTTATTTAAAATTTGCCATCGAGAGTACGCAAGTTTCCATCAGTCCTGACAAAAATGATGTTTTCGTGACGATAAATATCTCTGAAGGTGGAAAGTTTACAGTGTCCGACGTGAAACTGGCCGGTGAATTTGTTGTGCCTGAAGATGAATTGAGAGAATTTATCGATTTAAAACCCGGTGATTTTTTCTCCCGTCGTCTGACCTCAGAAAGCAGTAACAAAATTAACCAGCGCTTAGGTATTGACGGGTATGCGTTCGCTAACGTTAATCCTCAACCGGCGCTTAATGAGTTTGATAATACGGTTTCGTTGACGTTTTTTATTGATCCAGGTAAACGTGTTTATGTTCGCCGGGTAACGTTTGCCGGTAACATCAAAACTCATGATGAAGTTTTACGCCGGGAAATGCGTCAGCTTGAGGGTGCCTGGTTTTCAACGACAAAATTGGAACGTTCAAAAACTCGATTATTCCGTACTGGTTTTTTTGATGACGTAAATGTTGAAACGCCGCTGGTTCCGGGTCATACCGACATGGTGGATGTTGTGATTAACGTGACTGAACGTTCATCCGGTAGTGTTCAGGCATCTGTTGGTTATGGTCAGGGTTCGGGTATTATCCTTTCCGGTAGTATTAAACAAAATAATTTTCTGGGCACCGGCAAACAGGTCGGTGCTGAAATCAGCAATAACCGGGTTAATAGGATTTATAGTTTTTCTACCACCGATCCTTATTACACTGTGGATGGCATTAGTCGCAGTCTTCGTGCCTATTTCCGAAAAACCGATGCAACAGCGGCAGTGAGTATTGCGGGTTATAACTCGGATGTTTATGGTGGCAGCATAGGTTTTGGTTTTCCGTTAAGCGAATATCGCCGTGCGAGGATAGGACTGGGCTTTGATGATACTTCTTATCGTCTGACAGGTGTGCCACCTTCGTTGTATGTTAATTTTAAAGAAAAGTATGGTAATAGCTTTAAAACGGTGTCGATAAACGGTTCCTGGTCTTTTGATACACGAAATAAAGTTGTGTTTGCTGATACTGGTTATCATACGATTGTCACAAGCGACGTGACATTGCCGGGCGGGAATTTACAGTATTTTAAATTTAGTTTGCGGCAGCAGGTGTTCTGGTCAATTGTAAAAAACTGGACCATTCATCTTGACGGTACTGCAGCTTTAGCTCAGGGGTATGGGGCGGGTGAAGTTGTGCCTTTTTACGATTATTATTATGCGGGTGGTGCGCAGAGTGTGCGTGGTTTTCGGGTAAATAGCCTAGGACCCCGTGAAAACAATGCATCACTGGGTGGGCCTCGTAAGGCTATTGCTATCGCAGAGCTTTTGTTTCCCAATCCATTTGCAAAAGACAGTAACTCGGTTCGTTTGAGTGCGTTTATTGATGCTGGTAATATCTGGGGTGCAGATGAAAAGATTGATATTTCGACACTTCGTGCCGCATACGGTTTTGGTTTTACCTGGATGGCACCGATAGGGGCGTTGAAATTCAGTTGGGCATGGCCATTAAGGTCGCAGCCGGGTGATAATGAAGAGCGATTTCAGTTTTCTATTGGCGCGCCTTTCTAGGACAAGTTCCTAGGGGTGTTCTAAAAACAATTTTTTAGTTATTGTGGTTAACTCAGCTTTTTTTATGGGTTAATAATCAGCTAAACGTAAGCAATCATAGCAATCATAGCAATCATAGCAATCATAGACAGGAGTCTAACGTGAAAAAACTATCAATCTTTTTGTTCTTAATCGCTCCATTGTTGATCGTTCAAAACGTCTCGGCAAACGAGTTAAAAGTGGGCGTTGTTGATATCGCTCGTGTTCTTGAGCAGTCTCCTCAGGCAACGGTTGCCCGTCAAAAATTGCAAAGTGAGTTCTCGCCAAGAGAAAAGAAACTTGTTGCGGCACAAAAGAAAATTCACAAACTGGAAGAGCAGTTAGTCCGTGATGGCGCAATAATGAGCGAATCAGAGCGTGCAAAACTGGAACGCAAAGTTATTTCATTAAAACGTGATGCTAAACGTGATCAGGATGAATTTCGCGAAGACCTTAACTTTAAACGTACCGAGATTCTTGAAGGCTTACAGCGTAGTATGATTAGTAGTATTCAACAATATGCGAAAGATAACGGCTACGACATATTGTTAGCTGAAGGTGTGATTTATGCCAGTGAAAGCATTAATGTCACCGAAGATATTTTAGCTAAGTTCAAGTAACAAGTAAATCCAATGATGATGGCTGACAGCTTACAACAACTCGCTGACCTGGTCGGTGGAACCCTGATTGGCTCGCCGGATGCGATAATTAGCGGTGTGGCGAATATAGCAACCGCAACTGAAGGGGATATTACCTTTCTGGGAAATGAAAAATTCCATGCTCATCTGGCGGGGACTAAGGCGTCCGCTGTTATATTAAAAGCAGAATTTGTTGATGATTGCCCGGTAAACGCAATTGTCGTTGCCGATCCCTATTTATCGTACGCAAAAATAGCGACATTTCTGACGCGTGAAACTAATCTACCAACGGGTGTTCATGCTTCCGCAGTAGTTAGTGAAAGTGCCAGGATTGATGCGTCAGCCTGGGTTGGCCCTAATGTTGTGATTGAAGACGACGCGATAATTGCTGCAGGTGTTCGGCTTGAGGCGAATGCTTATGTTGGCAGGTCTGTCAGCATCGGAAAAGACACGCGAATAAACGCTAACGTATCAATTTATTATGGTACCGAAATTGGTGCGCGGTGCTTGTTTCACAGTGGTGCTGTGATTGGCTCTGATGGTTTTGGTCTGGCGAATGACAACGGTGCCTGGTTTAAAATTCCTCAATTGGGCCGTGTAATTATCGGCGATGATGTTGAAATTGGCGCTAACTCAGCGATTGACCGCGGTGCCATTGACAATACCGTTATTCATGACGGTGTTAAAATAGACAACCTCGTTCATGTTGCACATAATGTTGAAATTGGTGATCATACCGCGCTTGCCGCCTGTGTTGGCATTTCCGGCAGCACCAAAATCGGTAAACATTGCACTGTCGGTGGTGGTGCCGGCACTACTGGGCATATCGAAATTGCCGACAATGTTCACCTCGGTGGCATGGCAATGGTGACAAAAACAATTAGAGAGGCGGGTGCTTACTCATCAGGTCTACCCGCTGAACCCGCAGGCAAATGGCGAAAAAATGTGGTTCGGTTTCGCCAGTTTGAAAAAATTGAAAAACGTCTTAAAACACTGGAAAAAGAGCTGAATGCTCTAAAAGGGTCGTAAATTGGAAAAAATGGATACCATGGATATTCAAAAAATAATGCGGTTATTGCCGCATCGCTATCCATTTTTGCTGGTCGACAGGGTGACGCAAGTTATTCCGGGCAAGGAACTTACCGGTTATAAAAATATTTCGATTAATGAGCCTTTTTTTCAGGGACATTTTCCGATCAAGCCGATTTTTCCGGGTGTATTAATCGTCGAAGCATTAGCGCAGGCTACCGGTTTGTTGGCGTTTGCGACGGAAAATATTAATACTTCGGAAGATAACTCATCACTTTTTTATCTCGTCGGCGTTGATAGTGCGCGTTTTAAGCAGCCTGCGTTGCCGGGTGACCAATTGATTCTGCACGCGGAAATAGATAAAGTAAAACGTGGCGTCTGGAAATTTAATGCAGAAGCCAGCGTTGACGGGAAAGTCATCGCCAAAGCTGACCTAATGTGTGCGGTAAGGAGCGTTGATTTGTGATTCACCCGACCGCTATTATCGATCCCTCAGTAAAACTGGGCAGCAATGTCAAAGTTGGCCCTTACTCGATAATCGATAAGGGCGTAGAGATTGATGACGGCTGTGAGATTGGCCCGCACGTCGTTATTCGCGGTAACACATCGATTGGAAAAGACACGCGCATTTTTCAGTTTTCTTCCATCGGTGAAGAGCCGCAGGATAAAAAATTTGCTGGCGAAGAAACTCGTCTGGAAATTGGTGCACGGAATACAATTCGTGAATCCTGCACGATCAACCGTGGTACGTCTCAGGATCAGGATGTCACAAGAATCGGTGACGATAACTGGATCATGGCTTATGTGCATATTGCACATGATTGTGTCGTTGGCAATAATGTTATTCTTGCCAATAATACGTCGCTAGCGGGCCATGTCATGGTTGGTGATTATACGATTTTGGGTGGTTTTACACTCGTGCATCAATTTTGTCACATCGGTGCGCACAGTTTTTCGGCGATGGGCAGTGCAATCGCAAAAGATGTTCCGCCTTTTGTCATGGTTGCCGGCAATTCGGCAAAAGCCCACGGACTCAATAGCGAAGGCTTGAAACGTCGAGGTTTTTCTGTTGATGAAATTGCAAAAATAAAACAGGCCTACCGCGTTATTTATCGCTCCGGTCATACCGTAGCGCAGGCAAAAGAGATTCTCTCTGAACTTGTTGAAAATTCCGATGGTGTTCAATCCATGCTGGATTTTCTGGATCAGGTTACCCGCGGCATCGTCAGGTAATTGTTCGGTCATTGCGGGGAAACGCCAAGATGCTTAAAATTGGCATAGTAGCAGGTGAAACATCCGGTGATGCAATTGCCGCAGATCTTATTTTAGCCATCAAAAAACAATATCCTGATGCGGTTTTCGAAGGCATTGCCGGGCCAAAAATGAAGGCGGCAGGTTGCGTGGCACTATTTGATAGCGAACGACTGGCGGTGATGGCAATTACTGAAGTCTTACGCCGATTACCTGAACTATTGTCTATTCGTAAATCTGTTTTCACCCACTTTATTAAAAATCCACCAGATGTTTTTATCGGTGTTGACGCACCTGATTTTAATTTGGCCTTGGAGAAAAAGCTCAAATCTTTTCATATTCCCACAGTGCATTATGTTAGCCCATCGGTATGGGCCTGGCGGCAATATCGGGTGAAAAAAATAGCAAAAAGTATTGATTTAATGCTGACCCTGTTGCCATTTGAAACGGATTTTTATAAAAAACATAAGATCCCGGCTCAGTTTGTCGGGCATCCGATGGCAGATCAAATTTCATTTGATGATCACAAGCTCGACGCGCGGCTTGAATTAAAATGTGAAAATACGGTGCCGGTCATCGCGTTATTGCCCGGTAGTCGTTTTTCAGAAGTGCAAAGATTATTGCCGTTATTGCTTGAGACTGCCGAATATTGCCTTAGAAAAAATCAACAGATAAAATTTCTAATACCGGCTGCCACTGAAAAACTGAAAATACACATCGAAACTTACATTAATGAATCGGGCATTGATTTACCTTTGCAGGTAACGCAGGGTAAAGCACGCACTGTCATGCAGGCGGCTGATGTTGTTTTATTGGCATCGGGAACGGCTACGCTGGAAGCGATGTTACTTAACCGTCCTATGGTTGTTACTTATAAGGTCTCCAAAGTAAGTTATCGGATCATGAAGTTTTTGTCTAACGTGGAGCATGTCGCATTACCCAATTTTTTCGGGAAATCGCAACCCGTGCCTGAATTTTTACAGGATGAAGCGATCGCAGAAAACATTGGTGATGCGTTGATGACTTTGCTTGAAGACAAAAAATCTCGAGATGCCATGTGTCGTACATTTCGTGAAAACCACGAACAGCTTAAAAAAAATGCCAGTGAGCAAGCGGCAGAAGCGATCTTTGCGTTGATAAATTTTCCAGTTAAACAATGAGGTAACGCTAAATGCAGCATTATTCTGAATATCAACCTTCGCTTGCAGGCGAATTATTGGTTGCAGGCGTCGACGAAGTAGGGCGTGGGCCGTTGGCGGGTGACGTGGTTGCGGCGGCGGTTATCCTCGATAGTGATAAACCAATTGAAGGCTTAAATGATTCGAAAAAGCTAAGCGAGAAAAAACGCGAGTATTTGTACGATGAAATTGTCTTAAAAGCATTGTCATGGTCAGTAGGCCGGGCCAGTCCGGCCGAAATTGATGATGTTAATATTCTCCAGGCCAGTCTTTTAGCCATGCAGCGAGCAGTAGAAGGTCTGTCAGTTCAGCCTCGGCATGCCTTGATTGACGGAAATCGATGTCCCGCGTTAAGGATGTCCTCAAGCGCCATCGTCAAGGGTGACTCTCTGGTGACGGTGATTTCGGCAGCGTCGATTATTGCCAAGGTGGTGCGTGATAGAGAATTTGTAGCGTTAGACAAACGTTACCCCGGTTATGGCCTTGCAAAACACAAAGGTTATCCCACCAAAGCCCATATTGCGGCGTTAGCACAACTTGGGCCAACTGAAATACACCGTAAGTCATTCGGGCCGGTTAAAAAGTTGATATTTGCAGATTAGTCTAATCAATTTGTTTTTCTCGGTGCTGGTCTAGACGTCTGGCGCGTTTAATATATGAACATTCATGTTTTCCTGCATTGGTGAAATTATCCCTAAAATACAATCAGCTGCCGTTAGAATCGTCTCCCAACTGTTGTGAAAATCAGAAATACATATTAAATATACATTTTTTAAGTTATTTAACTGCTTGGCCTTTAAATTTCTATGGTTAACGCCTTGAAATAATTTTAGATTAGCGATAGAGTTATAATTGTAAGCAAAAGCCTACCTTTAACGGAGTAAGTTGCTTACAATTTGACTGAGGTAACTCAATAAAAACAAAGCTAATCTAAGGAGACTTGTACCATGTCTAAAAAGAAAGAACTGAAAGCGCCAATTATGAGTGACGATAAAGTTTATGTGATTTTCCTGGCGGCTATTTCGCTTGGTTTGTTATTTCTTGGTGCTAGATTGTCTTTTCACGGTTAATCCTAGAAAGATCAGTTGGACGCGAGAATAGAGTGCAAGTAATTGGTTTGATTGGCGTAATGAAAAAGTTTGCGTTCACCTGGTTGGTGAATCAAATCTTTATCATATAGCCAAGCGAATCAAG
>Ga0316208_1000360_pt1 | contig 58358 bp, 63 predicted proteins | sample 3monopyrite_MG_FD_204944 | JGI IMG/M metagenome (GOLD analysis project Ga0316208, IMG submission 204944) | Microbial mat bacterial communities from mineral coupon in-situ incubated in ocean water Damariscotta River, Maine, United States -... | ecosystem: Environmental > Aquatic > Marine >... | reverse complement strand
GTCAGTTCGACCGGGGCCTTTCCGTCGTTGTTCTCGATGAAGCGATTGGCTCCTCTCAAAATTAGTTCCGCTGCGGTGTCTAGGTGCCCTCCTTTGCAGGCGAAGTGGAGGGGTGTCCAGCCCTCGCTATCGCGCGCATCAATCTCGGCGCCTCCGCTGAGCAACTCAAGGACAACTTCTGAGTGACCTCGATAGCTGGCCCAGTGGAGCGGAGTCGAGCCCTTGCTATCGCGCGCATCAATCTTAACGGCTCTGTTGATGAGCTCAAGGACAACTTCTAGGCTACCATTACAGCAGGCGTCGTGGAGGGGTGTCGAGCCTGTATTGTCGCGTGCGTCTAGCTCGGCGCCTCCGCTGAGCAACTCAAGGACAACTTCTAGGTGGCCACCATAGCAGGCCCAGTGGAGGGGTGTCCAGCCTGTATTGTTGCGCGCGTCTAGCTCGGCGCCAGCAGCAAGCAGGCGCTGGACTTCAGCTTGATCGCCGGCTCTCGCGGCGTCGTGCAACATTGTGACACAAAAAGCGCGGGCGGTTCAAATGGCGGACTTCACCATTGGACTGAACAGGGCGCGGAGTTCGGGGTTGTTCGTCAGTTCGACCGGGGCCTTTCCGTCGTTGTTCTCAATGAAGCGATTGGCTCCTCTCAAAATTAGTTCGCGGGCAACTTCTAGGCGACCATTACAGCAGGCCCAGTGGAGCAGAGTCGAGCCGTCGTTGTCGCGCGCGCCTAGCTCGGCGCCTCCGCTGAGCAACTCGTCGACAACTTCTAGGTCGCCACGATAGCAGGCGTCGTGGAGGGGTGTCGAGCCTGTATTATCGCGCGCGTCAAGCTCGGCGCCTCTGTTGATGAGCTCGCGGACAAGTTCTAGGTGGCCATGATTGCTGGCTCTGTGGAGCGGAGTCCTGCCGTTGTTGTCGCGCGCGTCTAGCTCGGCGCCTCCGCTGAGCAACTCAAAGACAACTTCTAGGTGGCCACGATAGCAGGCGTCGTGGAGGGGAGTCCAGCCCTCGCTATCGCGCGCGTCTAGCTCGGCGCCTCCGCTGAGCAACTCAAGGACAACTTCTGAGTGACCTCGATAGCAGGCCCAGTGGAGCGAAGTCATGCCCGAGCTTGAGCGCGCGTCAATCTCGGCGCCAGCAGCAAGCAGGCGCTGTACTTCAGCTCGATCGCCGGCTCTGGCGGCGTCGCGCAAAGTCATCGTTACAAAAAGCGCGGGCGGTTCAAATGGCGGACTTCACCATTGGACTGAACAGGGCGCGGAGTTCGGGGTTGTTCGTCAGTTCGACCGGCGTTCTTCCCATACCGTCGACTGGTGCGCGCCGAGCACCTGACAGGATCAACAATGCTACAATTTCGGGGTTACCCAACAATGGATCAGCTGGCGACAATTATTCGTGACGGGAGCGTCGACGATCTGCGCGAACTCCTCAATGCTGGCGTTTCGCCAAACATGATCATTGAAACAATTCCGGATCTGCGCCAAGCGAGGGGCGCTCGAAGTTTGTACGCGTGAACTACAACAAGCACTGCACTAGTTGAAGGGCCCGGTCCGCTAACACCAACCGCCTCACGCTATTCACATCAACAATGAATTCTGGCCTTCTTCAAGCTCTCGCCGCGCGCGCTGGACGCGGCGGCCCTTCGCCTGCCGGATTTGCCGAGTTTCTCAGAATGATGGAGCAAGACCAATCTGAGTCCGTCCCCGCTCTTTCGCACGAAGAGGTGCAGGAGAAGATCGCGAGCAGCGGTCCCAGCGGATTCACGGTTGAGGAGTTCAAGGCGCTGCTGGGCTCGCGGCGACCCCGTACGGTCCTGCTTCTGCTGGACGCCGGGTTTCGGGTTGACCGGCGCGCGATGAAGGCGCTCATCAAGAGCTCCATGACCGAGCTGCTGCTTCCGCGCGTCCTGAAACGGGCGGAGTGCAAGTACCTTGAGCTGTCCCCAAAATTTGTCAAGTGTGGCGCGCGAGGGGCTATCATGCAGATGATCGCTGCGGGCCTGATCGTGACTCCGGCGAGCCTCCTCATGATGGCAAAGTGCTGCTTCTGGGGATGTGTGGAAGAAGTGCTTGCCAGGACCCCGGCATTGGCCTTCGCTCTTCACGAAGACGAACCGGTGTGGTTCACGATTGGCTACGAGATCACCGCAAAGTTCGTCCCGAAGACCGAGCTGCACCAGTGCACTTCTCCCTTTGGGTTCACCTATCTGATGGAGCGCCTGAACACCAAGCACAAGGACATCGACGACCTGCCGCTTTCAAGCGACCCGGCTGAAGGGTTCAACCCCAACCATGTCGCAAAAACGAAGAGGGGGGTGTTGACCCCTCTGGCAGTGGCCATCGCCTCGAGTGACCCCCACGCGCAGAACAAGCTGGTGCGCCAACTCCTTGCAGCGGGCGCGGTCGCGCCCCCCGAGCCTAAGGGCGGAGCGATGCTGTCTTTCATGGGTTCAAGCAACCCGGCCACGATGCGCGCGCTGGTTGAGGCCGGCGCCTCGTTTGACACGCGCAGCGAGAAGGGGAACCTTCCGCTGGTCGATCTCATCGGCCGAGGTGAAGGCGCCGATTACAACCGCCGCATCGAGATCGCGGAGGGGATGGTCGAGTTCATGGACGCGGCCAAGTTCACCCGCGGCGACCTGGAGAAGCTGGCCGAAGCCGGCCACTTTGAAGTGGTAACGATTGTCATTCGCTGGCTCCTGAAGGCCGGCCGCGGCCAACTGATTCGCGCCACCAACTTTGGCCGCATGCAGGAGTGGGCCGACGAGCACCTTGCGATTCTGGACCCCAACCCCGAGACACCCGTGGCGCCCAGCGCGTAAACCAGACACGCGCAGGTTACTTTTTGGTGCGAGCCGGACACCAGGTGAGACTCACGGCACAAAAAAATGACCATTTGGCACCCAGTGCGCTCTACCCTTTCACGCCAAGCAGAGGCCCAAATGAAAATCAGACAACCGCGGGCGGGGCGAAACGCGCCCACTCGCGGTTGTCCTCCTGGACATCCTTGCGGTCGTACTCCGCCTGCAGTAGCTGCGCCAACTCCTGATCGCGGGCCTCCACGGCTCGCTTCTGGAATGTGAACTCTTGGTAGCGCCTCTCCTCCTCCGCCTGCAGCTGGCGGGCGATCTCGCGGTCGCTCTCCTTCGCAGCTTGCAGCTGGTGGGCAAGTTTTTGGTCGCTCTCCTCCGCAGCTTGCAGTCGGCGGGCAAGTTTTTGGTCGCCCCACTCAATATCATGTTGCAGGTCATAGGCCTGCCAGAGCTCGTGCAAGCTGGGGGGCTCGCGAGCGGACTTCTCCGCAGCTCGCCGCTCGCGCACAAGCTCGGCGAGCTCGCGCGGCTTGATTTCCTGTGTAGGCGGCCTCAGGTTGCCGTCGGTCGTGAGAGTGAAAGTGTATCGGGCGCTCATTGTAGTTGATGTATGTTTCTGGTTTGGGCCATTCAAAAAGTGCGCCTTCAGTTAGTCGGTCTTGCACACCTGCAGGAACGTCTTGCCCCGGCGGCGATAAGGATTTGGGCGATTTCGAGGTGGCCACGGGCGCACGCAGTGTGTAAAGGAGTCGGAATTCCCCCGGTGCCCACGTTTGCGCCGGCGATAAGGATTTGGGCGATTTCGAGTGGAGCGGCGTCCATTCATCGCTGTCGCGCATATTTGCGTCGGCGCCCTCGACGAGAAGCAGCTTGACAATGTCGGTGTCGTTTTCCCAGAGCGCGCCATAGAGAAGAGTATTACCGGCTCCATCGCGCGTTTACGTCGACGCCCGCAGCAAGCAGCCGCCGAACCTCCCCCATTCCGGCTCTCACGGTTTTAATGGCGGATTGGATCATTGTTTGTGGCTCTGCGGCGGGCGGCGTCTCTGTGAACACCTGTGTATCTGTGGCAGTTTGCATCATGCGGTAGTATCAAATTGCGCGCTTTGCCATGCAAGTGAACAGGGCGAGGGTTTCGGGATTGGTTATCAGATCGGCTGGAGTATTTCCGGATATGTTCGTTGGTGTGCGACACGCCCCTCGCATGATCAACTCCTTCACACAGTCTGTGTTACCGCAAAGACAAGCAAGATGGAGTGGAGTATGTTTTTCGCGATCTTGCGCTTCAAGATCCGCACCCGCGTCTATCAGTTCTACCACGCAGTCGGTACGGCCACAAAGGCTGGCAGTGTGGAGCGGAGTTGAGCCTGCGCAGTTGTGCATTGACAGTCCCCAGGAGGGTTCTGAATTATTGATAAAGGTTAGACGGTACGTGGTCGAATCTGTGCCAATCCTGGCCCCAATATCCGCGCCTGTGCGGATAAGTTCTGCCGCGGTAGCGGCGCGGCCGTACTCGCAGGCTAAGTGGAGCGGTGTTGTGCCCACCTGGTCGCGTGTCATGACATCTGCGCCCAGCGCGATCAGTTCTGCCATGCAGTCAGTGTAGCCGTACTTACAGACTAAATGTAGCGCAGTGCGGTTTGTGCCATCCCTCATGTCGATATCCGCGCCCAAATCAATCAACAGACGGATCATGTCGATGTCGCCATTTTGGCACGCCAGATGAAGAGGAGCCTCATCGTTGATGTCTTTTATGTTCACAGTAAGGCCGTCAGAAAACAGCTCTGAGGCGACCCGTTTTATTTCGGCGAGGTTCCCACTTCTTGCGGCATTGTGCAAGTTCATGACGGGCACATATGTAACAAAAAAGCGCGGACGGTTCAATTGGTGGCCTTTACTGCGGGCGCGAACAGGGCGAGGATTTCGGGTTTGTCTGTCAGATCGGCTGGAGTATCTCCATGCCTGGTAAGGGGCGCTCGACGCGCTCCCGCTAGTATCAGTGCTGCCGCCCTTTCTGTGTGGCCATCTACACAGGCCAAATGGAGAGGAGTTTGGTCAAATGTAGCGCGAGCGCTCGTCAACATCTGCGCCCGCCGCAAGCAACCGCCGCACTTCAGCGATGCGGTCGCCAGGGCCGCACAAGGCTGCATGGAGCGACATCAGTGTACGCCGCGGCGTTGCACAGTGTGTGTGTACGGTCGCAACGTTCAGCCCGCGCGCTTTACCGGCGGATTGAGCAGCGCGTGGATGTCGGGGGCAGTCGTCAGATCGCCCGGCGCCTCTCCTTGCGCGGTTTCGATGTACCGGTTTACTCCGCCCATCAGCAGCGCTTTGATCGTTTCGGTGTGGGACTTTTGGATCGCCACATGGAGAGGGGCGTACCCGTCGCCGTCCAGAAGGCTGGAGTCCGCGCCGCGTTCCAGCAGCAGCGTGGCAATAAGGGGGCGGTCGCGCCTGCACGCCACATGGAGAGGAGTTTCTTCTCGCGACCGGCGGCCACTATAGAACACATCAATGTGGTCAATGTCCGCGTTGGCATCAAGCAACAGTTCGACTGTTTCAAACACCCCTGTGTGCACTGCGAAGTGAAGTGCGGTGCCGCCTGGCTCCATTCCTGCTTTCAAGAGGGCCTCCACCATGTTTGGGCGTGTGACCGCATTTAAGAGCGCGGCGTGGCTGGGGGTAGCGCCGGCATCAAGCAATATTTCGACTACCCCACAGTCATCGCGCATGCACGCCGCCTCCAGAGGTGAGGTTCTACAGCTTCCCCCCGTAACGTCAAGGCCGCAGTCCAGGAGGAGAAGCGCGATGTCGGCGGTTTTCGCGTGGTGGAGAAGAGACACGTTGTCGCGCTCAAGGACACCCGGAGAGGCGCCGGCGTTGAGCAAAAGCTTGGCTATTTCGAAGTGGCCGTGTTGGCACGCGTGAGATAGGGGGGTGCATCCACGGGCATCCTGGAGGTTGATCGGGGGGCGAGCTTTAGCGAGAATCTGCCCCACGCCCGCGAGGTCGCCGGCGACCACCAGCTCATGTAACCGCATATCGGTAGATGCCCATTTGTGGGTTCTAAACTAGAGTGCATGGTGCCGTGTAAGCGGGCGCGCAGTAGTGTCGATTTTGGCATCGGCCAGTCACGGGCTCCCACTTGTGCGCGTTGACCCACAACATCCGGGTAGAAATCTAAAATAAATCTGACATAAACGAACACACCGACCCGATATGGGCGTGTTTATTTATTGTCTGAAAATGCACCCCGGTTGTGGGTGCCGTCAAAATCACCCATCTCGTATTCAGCACACGAATACCCGGGGTGCATTTTCAGACACACATAACCAAGCACTCTAGGTGTCAATTGTACCAATTGGTGGTATTACCACCCGATGTAAAAATTATGTAGGGTGCCAAAAGGTGCATTTTTCGTCGGGCCAAGTTATGGAGGGTGCCAAAAGGTGCATTTTTCGTCGGGTGTGATATTTGTGCCAAAATGTCGATTCTAGTCTCAGCCGGCGAGTAGTACTTCGCGTGCGCATGTGTGTACGCGCGAGGTGCGTGTCCTTCGGATAGCGGCGAGCCCAGTGGGACGGGTCCATATTTTTGGTGGGACCACGGGTTAACCGTTTCAGATTTTATCTGGCCGCTCGATTTGGGGCTGCTGAACTTTTACTGAAAAAGGTATACTCGGTCGCTCTGTAGGGCGGATCAGGCTGCGGACCTAACCCTCAGTGCTGAAAAAGGTATACCCCCAAGTACCCTCGTGGGTGTCGCACACGACGAACGTACACGGTGTGCACCAATATCGTAGCCAGTCCAAAACACAAAGTATACCTTTTTCAGCAGAGGGGTATACCAAAAGTATACCTTTTTCAGCAGACGTGTGTGGTGTCACAGAACGACGATTCTAGCCTTATCTGGGTGGGTCGGTCCGCACTTATGTGCGCGACGCTTGTGTTCTTCGATCTGTGGCAAGCCCAGCTGGGTCCACATTTTGGGTGGGACCACTGGCTGACCGTTCCAGATTTTTATGACCGTCCCGATTTGGTAGTTGAATTTTTGCTGAAAGGGCGCCGGGGCGTGGTACCCCCAAACCGTACTTTCTGTCATATAGAAAATCCGTACGGTTTCGGGTGCCTTTTCAGCACGAGGCTTTGTATTCTGAGTACAGTGTATGTGCTCATGGGCGGTGTATTCCAGACATAGGTTGCTGAGTTGGGCCCAAAAGGTGCCTTTTTCAGCAAGCGGGAGGTGCCACGGCCAACGCGTCCGCAGTGTCTGACCAACATGCCTGGCCTGAGTGATTCGGCTGGACAAATTAGGCGAACAGAAAATCTGAAATGGTGCGCCGCCATATTTGTTGATCCACCCGTGTTTATTTATTGACTGAAAATGCACCCCGGTGATGGACGCCGTCAAACACGTCTATCTTACCCGCAATACACGAATACCGGGGGTGCATTTTCAGTCACACACATCAGACCACTCCAATTGTCATTTGTGACATTTGGCCGTATTGTCACCACATGCAGAATTTATGTGGGGGCTCAAAAGGTGCATTTTTCGTCGGGCAAAGTTGTAGAGGGTGCCAAAAGGTGCATTTTTCGTCGGGCTGTGTTATTTGTGCCCAAATAACGATCCTAGCCTCAGCAGAGGTTCGCACTTTACGTGCGCATGTGTGTACGCGCGAGATGCTTGTCCTTTGGTTCATGGCGAGCCCAGCGGGGCGGGTACATATTTTTAGTGAGCGTCGACCCGTTTCAAATTTTTCGTCCGCCTGATCTGGGCCGAACTCAGCGCGTCGAATTGTGTCTGAAAATGCACCCAGATGTAAGGTAAGGCCAAGACCGCCCAACTAGTGCATGACACACAATACCCCCGGGTGCATTTTCAGACAACCGTTTTGGTACCCTGGGTTTAAAATTTACGGTATTCGGTCTTACCCACGTGAGTACGCCCGACGGATTAGAGCCAAAAGGTGCCTTTTTCGTCGGCCCACCGTTGGGCAGGGTGCAAAAAGGTGCATTTTCAAACATGGTTATTAAACGCTGCGGGCGGTGCCAAAAAGAGTTTCCTCGTGAATCTTATCTCAGGCAGCATTTGGCGCGGAAGACGCCATGTGCTTTGATTGTTGAGCCAGAAGAACTACCACCGGAAGTTCAGGCGGACCCCGAGCTTGAGAAGAAGAGATGCCACTTCTGTGGCCGAGTGTTTTCTTCCAACAACACCAAAAATCGACATATCCGCACGGTGTGCAAGATTGCTCCCAATAAGCGCAACGGGAACGCGGGAATGGACTATCTGTACGCGCATGTGGTCCGCCAAGATGCAGAGCGCGCCGCTCAAGAAGCCCGGCACGCGGCTCAAAATACGGAGCGCGCGGCCCAAGAAGCCCGGCACGCGGCCGAAATGGCAGAGCTCCGGAACGAAGTCAACGAGCTGAGAGCGGCAGTCGCGGCTCCCGCAATGGCCGCCGATCGTGGGGGCGTTGTGATTGCGCCAGCCCGTGACGCGTTTGTCAACATTGATCGCCGGAACTTTACTATCAACGTGTTCGGGGCCGAAACGACCAGCCACATCACGCGCGAGCAGGTCCGCGGGCTCTTTGACTACTGTGTCGACAACTGCAAAACCCCGCGGCTCGCCGCTCATGCCGCCGTTGAGGGTCTCGTTGCCTTCATCTACTGCGATCCCCAGCACCCAGAAAACTTCACATGCTACCAGCCGAATCAAAAAGAACCGGTCGCGCTGGTACACACCGCCAAGGGCTGGAAAAGCCGGCCGGTGGCCGAAGTTCTGTCTCCGATGACAATCAAGGCGGCGGACTCCCTCTTCGCAAAGCAGCCGTGCATGGGGTACCAAAAGTACGACGCGATGGTGACGTGCATCATCGACAACGAGCTGGAGTTCGAACGCGGAGCGGACGCCAAAAACGCACTCGCCAATCTGAAGGAGTACCTGAACACGGTGCTGACGGAGCTGCCGATTGAGGGCGGAGTTCTGCAGCTCGCGGAGGACGCGGTCGAGCCTCCACCCCTGCCAAAGGCCGCGCGCTAAAAGGCTCGCTGCCCCTTTTATTGTTCCGACCATGTTAAGTCGAGTTCGTCGCCTTCAAGAACCAGACAATCGTTGGAGAAAAAGACTATCGGGATTGCTAGTCTTACGTCATCGTTGAACCACATGGAAAGCGGCGCCCACGGGTCACCAGACTCTTTCCAGGCTGCCAGTTGGGAATTCCGGCGACATTTTTTGCGCTCCTTTAGGGCAAGAATAAAAGGGGCTGAGCAGCACTTTGTGCGTTTGAAACCCCGCGTGGTGGCCATATTATTGTTTGCCGCGTGTTGACAAAAAGCGCGCGATATCGCCCATCGGTGGACTCTAATCGCGATCACTTGTTAAGCTCCTTGTTCAGAGCCTCATAGCACTGCATCGCGATGTTGTACTGAGGCGTATCGGGCTGGAGATCGGCAATGAGCGTTTCGGCGAGGACCCGCGCCTTCTTCGCAACGTTGCGTCGTTGAATCTTGGCAGAGGTGTCCGGAGGCCGGATGGCAGAGACAGGCTCGGTGAGAGGCGCCGGCCTGCCCGCGTCCAGTGCTTCCGCAGCCAGTGCTTCCGCAGCGGCCATCATACCTGGCGGTGCACAGCAGAACTTCGGCCCGGCGGAAACAGGCGCAGCGGGGGCATCACACGCCTTCTTGACGTTACCAATGGCCATCCTTAGCGCGCTACTGGCCTGCTGCCTTTTCCACGTGGCCCGCTCGGCAGCGGCGATGGCGCTCCTTTCCGCGCTATCGGCGGCCTGAAGGGCTCGGTCAAGTTGGCCGACCCTCGCGAAAGCGGCGGCCAGTTTGGGGTTGACAGGCTCCTTGGCCGCGGGCTCCTTGGCCACGGGCTTCTTGGTCCCGGACGTATCCGGCAGGCAGTCGTAGTGGTTGCGGTCCACAAAGTAGACGGGAGCTCCGTTTGAGAGCGCGCGCGCCACGAAACCGTTCGTTTCGAACATGAAGTAGCGAGGGTATTCCATGGCATCGACAGGAATGGGTACTCCACCACCGACCAACTCCAGCTCGAACGGCTTCTCGGACACATAGGCCCCATATCCGCTGCAAGGAAAGAGGGCGAGAACCGCGTGCTTGGGACGCACCCAGTTCTGGGCGGGAACGAAGTACATTTCAGGTGTGCGCGCGCAACTGAAGCAGGTGGGCTTCTCCTTGGCGGCAAGTTCATAGTGGTCATCGACCACAGTCGCATGAACCACACCCATTCCGTTACCGAAACCTAGGGTGAAGGGTCTCTTCGACATGTAGGTTCCGGCACCGCGGTCAGACAGAATGGTGTGGGCACGAATGGCGTTGGCGGGAGGAAACATTTTATCGGTCTACGATTGAGTCGGTGATGGGTACTTCTGGGGCGAGGCATTCAAACGGCACCGGACTCTACGTAGATGTCGTTCTGGATATGCGTCACTGAACGCCAGATTTCCATTTGAAGCCCTCGGGCCAGTAGTATCACCACCATGAACTCCGCTGCCCTTCACGCCCGAATTGCCGAGCTCGAGGCCGAGAACGCGCGTCTGCGCGAGACCAACGAGCTCCTCCAGGAGAACCGCGCGCTCCGAAGCGCAGTGACACCGGTGGTCCCCCCGATGCCCCTCGATTCCCCCGTCTCGGCTACCCCGGCCTTCCGCGCAAAGTGCGCCGACTATGGCAAGCAGTACAAGGCCGCTCAGGCCGCCTACAGGAAGCTCGGACGGGACAGCCGCAGCGGGGCCCGATTTCCGCGCTATGTGAAGTGCGAGACCGACACCGACGCGGACGCCGCCGCCGCCCGGCTTCGGGAGTTCGCCCAGAGCCTCAACCTGACAGCCGCCGACGCTGACACCGACGCTGACGGCTTCACCTCAGTCCGCCGCCGCCGTCGCCGAGGGGGGCGTGGTCGGGATCGCAGCCGCACGCCGGACACTGAGACTCGGGCAGAGTCCAAGACCCCCCCACCGCCCGAGATCGGCTCATTCAGGGAGTTTCCCGTGCTGAAGGCGCCGACGGCCGATCGCGCGCCGGCGGCTGAGCGCGCCGCGAACGAGACGCCGACAACCGAGGCCCCGCCGCCTGAGATTTCGGCTGGCACCGTTTCCGCGGACCCGCTGAAGGCGATGCTTTCGGGACTCCCCAAGGGCACGGCCTGGGCCGACGCGGTGGACGAGTAAAAAATCACACGCGGTGTGGTTGGCTTTTTGGGTAATCGTGCGCTTGCGTTGGCAATTTCCTAGCGGAGTGCGACGCGAACGTCGAACGCAATCTGGGGGTAAAGACAGGTGATCGCGTCAAGGAGCTCAGAGGCATATTTGATCCGGACTTTGGCGATCTTGGGTTGGAGCATGTACTGGACCACCGCGCGGGCGAACCACTGGACCGCGGGCGCCCCGAGCGTGTTGTTGATACACGCGATGAGGATATCCTCCGGTCTGCGCGCGTTGGTGAAGGCGGCGATGGGCACCGATTCCAGAAGACCGCGGCCCCGTCCCTGCAGGTACGCTTGCAGGAAATCATTCCAGTCGCGCCCCCGTGCACCGTACGTCTTAAGGGCGCGGGTGACCAGCTTTGGCCAGTCAAGGGTATCCAGCTCGGCAGCGTAGTCGGTGAAGAACGCGCGACAGTCGGGAGTGAGAGCAAAGATCTCCACAAATCGGCCCCAGACAGTCTTGCTGAGCTCTCGATCGCCCTTGACCGCGGCGAAGTGCTCGACGGTCGGTCGCAGCGCGGGCCACCCTCCAGGAAGTCCGTTCCACCAGACCTGGGGTACCCGCTCGAAAATGTAATACAGATCTCCGGGTTCAATTTCGGTGGCGACCGCGCGCGCGGTGTCGAGCTCGTCGCTCGCAAGCGCGCGCCGAATGGCATACATCTGGTCGATCGAAAACATGTTGGCAGTACCAAAAAGCGGAACACATTCAAACGGGATGCATGCGGCCGCGATCACCGGTGAGAATCCAGCAGTAACACTTTATTCCTCGACCACCGAAACCTTATATTCGATGTGCAGCGGCACATCAGACTCCTCAAGGCACGCATCGATTTGCTGAACAAGACGATCACGGCGATTTTTGTTCGGCAATTCGATGCATGACGGAAGGATCAGCTCTACCAGCCGCATCATACCGGAAGTACCGAGGGCCCGCTGAACGCACAGAGCGACCTCCGAATAGCGCTGCTCGACCGACACGAAGGTCTCAAAATCGACCAAGTCCAGAGCTTTCACTCCCTGCCCCCGCAGAATAAGTTCGGCCGCCTCATAACGCTGTTGTCGGAAATTGGCCGTCAGCAGCTTTCCCCACGGCAGCCGCATGTCTTCACGGTTTTCCCTGAGAAATGCCCCAAACTCCCGAGGTCGCCCCGGGTGGTACAGAGAGCCCTCAAAGTGGGTATAGAACTTTTTCCACGCTTGTTGCGAGTAGGGGGTCGCCGGGCGGAGCGCGTTGAAGTTTGCGAGGCTGACCTCGACGTCCGGCCAATCCGGGGGTAGAACACGGTCACTTGGCGGAAACTCCCCAAACACAAGATGCAGAACCCGCGAGGGCACCTGCTTGGACAGCGCGCCCACGGCCTCTCGGTCGCCATCCGCGAGTTGGCGGCGGATGGCAACAACACTCGCGATCTGAGCCTGGGTGATCGCCGCCATCGCAAACAGTCTCCGTGTCGCTGGTGGAGTTCAAACGGGCACTGGCCAAAAGGGTGTTTTTGCGACCTCAAACTCCCGGGACATTGCTGTGTATTCCCGCCAAAAACACGGGCGGGTCGTTCACGGCTCAAGTTCGACATTGACATCGATGACGAGCCGGGGATAGAGCTTAGCGATTTCCTTGAGGAGCTCGCCGGCGTACCCCCGGCGGATCTTGGGCACCTTGGGGTAAACCACATAGCGGACGACCTCGAGCGTGAACCATTCAAGTCCCCCCGCTCCAAAGGTGTCTCTGACGCACTCGACGATCTTATCCGGTGGGGCTCGGGTGGTAGCGTAGGTGGCGATCGGGACCGCCTCCAGCAGATCGCGGCCACGTTCCTGCAGAAGAACGTGCAGATTGGCGACACCCGACTCGTCCCAGGCGCAGTCATCGAGCACCCGCGCAAAGAGTTTTGGCCAGTCGAGCCCGTCCATGTCAGCCTCGTTGTCGGCAAATAGCGCGCGATGGTCCGGAGAAGCTGCGAATATCTCTGCAAGGTCAAACCACGTCGACTCGTGGAACTCTCGGTCGCCCCGGATCGCGGCAAACTGCTTGGTGGTCAGATCCAGGCCCGGCCAGTTTTCTGGGGTCACCGGGAGGTTGTGCTTCTGCTCGTCATATGCCCAGAACGCTCCCCGTGGCAAGAACAAGTGTTTCAAATTGCTTTCGTGGAGGTCGGCGGCGAGCGCGGCGACCACTTCGAGCTTATTGCGCGCGAGTGCACAGCGGAGAGCGCTTAGCTGGCTAAACAAGCGGTAATGCATCGCGGGCACCAAAAAGACGGGGGGCTTTAATCCGATCGCTTTGCCCGGGCGGCGAGCCGCATCTCCCGTTCAAGCCCCGGAGTGTACGCGGTGTTGATCGAGTGGTTGCCCAGGACGCCCCGGTTCTGGAGATAGAACTCATGCCGCTGGGGGGTGTGGACGTAGCCAAAGTCGTCGATGCCGGGCGGGGGGACCGTGGGTACCGCGTCGGCGGTGTTCGCGACTCGCCATCCGTCGGGCACCGCGGCCGTCCACGCGGCGGCAAGAGCCCCGTTTCCGATCCGGGGGCAGCCGTAGGTGTAGGATGAGAGGGAGCGGGGGGCGCCGCCGCCGTTTGCCGCGACTCCACCCCGAAGCCCAATGTCGGCCGCCGCGAATGACGCGAGGGCGCCGCCGAGCGAGTGGCCGCACACGAGAACCCGCGCGGCCGGGTGCCGGCGAGCGACCGCGATGACGGTTTGGCGCATCGTGAGGTACAGGTTTTCAAAGCCCTGGTGCGCCATTGGCACTGACGCTCCGGTTGCCCCGAGTGCGGAGACGAGCCCCGCGGGAACCGGCGCGCCGGCCAACACGACGCTCTTCTGCTGGGGAAACTTGAAGTCGGCGATCCAGCCGGCGAGCGAGAGGGTACCCCGAAACGCGAAGACGAGAACGGGCGCCCCACCGGTGGACCCGGCCGGGTGGCCCAGCCACGCGTACCCGTAAGTTTCGTCGGCCCCGCCCCCGATGGCCGGAGCGGCGTTGCCCACAAACGTGCCCACCCGGCGCCACTCGGTCGCGGTCACGCCGGGGCCGGAGGGGGTGACGACGAGCCGGGTGGCCCGCTCGCGCTCGGACTCCTCCCCACAGACCGACAAATAGGCGGCCGACACAAACTGGAGAAGACTGAGGGCGAGGTCCGGGCGGTACCGGGGGGTGCCGGTGGCGGCGGCCCCGACAAACGGCCGGGGGGTAACCGGTAGCGGCGCGACAGCCGAGCAGTTGAGGGCGCCTCCGTCAATGGCGTTTCGGACCGTCCACAGGCCCATGAAAAAGGCCCCGGCGACAATAATCGCGACAATGACGACCGTCAGCACGGCGGCCGCAAATGCGGCGCGCCAGCGCGCACTGGTGCACGATTCGGGCATTGTATACCCATGACGGAGGATATGCCAGACACCGACGGTCTGCTTGGCGGCGCGATGGCAGCCGTGTACATCATGCTCGCGTGCTACAGCGCTCTCTTTGCGATAGTGGGGGGTGTCGCGCTCTGGGCGCGGGGCCAACTAGACCCCAGCACCCACACCGCATAGAACAAAGAAGTCAGCTCAAAATGGACGATTGCGAGCGAGAAATGGCTCTCGAGGCCGCGCTTGACGACGGTCCCGCGGCGCCCCCCGTGTACGCCGTCGTCGCCGCGGGACAGCCCGCTCGCTACTTTGAGTCCTGGGGAGAGACCGCTCCAGCAGTGACCGGTAAGAGCGGGGTGCGCTACAAGCGCTTTCCCGATCGCGATGCGGCAGAGGCGTGGGTCGCCGGGGCCGACCGAACGGTTCCCCCGGCCGCCATCGCGGGCCCCAACGACCCCGTCCCCGCAAATTTGGCCGATCGGGTAGTTCACCTGTATGTTGACGGGTCATACCGAAAAGCGGTCAAGGGCGGGCCCCAGTACGCAGGGTATGGCTGGGCGGCGATAGCGGCCGGCCGGGTGCTCGCGGAGGGCTGCGGCCGGCTCGCAGCGGCACCGTCCCGCAACATCGACGGCGAGCTCACCGGCGCGCTGACGGCGATGCGGTGGTGGATGGGACACCAAGCGGAGTGGCCCCGAGCGGTTGTCTGGCACGACTACCTGGGAATTCGCGAGTGGGCGGCCGGAACGTGGGCGGCCCGATCGCCGGCCGCCCGCGCGTACATCGCCGCGATTGTGGCCGAGGGCATCGCCGGACATGTGGGCGCCGCTCTCTTCTTTCGGCACGTCCGCGGGCACACCGGCGACCAGTGGAACGAATACGTGGACCGGTTGGCGGGGCGCGGGGCGGTCGGCCAGCCTGAAGACGAGTAGGGCCACGTTTGAATTCACCGTCCCTCAACAACCACCATGAAATTTCTTCGCGAAGCGATCGATAAGGACGACGTAGTCACAGTCCGCCGGATGCTGAGAGGATGGAGCCCCGTGTCCACAAATCCCTCCCTGAAACGAGTGTTCTTCTATGCGTGCCGCGTCGGCACCCCCGAGATCGTTCGTGAGCTGCTCTTGTGGGACCCCCCTGTGAACTCTAAGAACTTCAGCAGCTACACCCCGCTCCATACCGCCTGCTGTTGGGGTAGTGTCGAGACGGTGAAAGTGCTGATAGACGCGGGCGCTTCGGTAAACGAAACGGGGGGTGCCGACCAAACCGCGCTTCATTGGGCGGCCAGAAGGACCAGTCCTGGTTTTGTGTTTGCGTTGATAGCAGCCGGTGCTGAAGTTGACGCCAAATCTGACAACAATGTGACGCCCCTTAGCTTTGCTTGCGGACGCGGCAATCTTGAAATCGTCGCGGCGTTGGTGGAGGCAGGAAGCGACGTGAACGCCCAAAACAAGAACGGGGAGACTCCACTCCACTGGGCCTGCCATGTTGCGCATTGCGCGATAATTGAGCTGCTGCTTCAGAATGGGGCAAACCGTTTTGTCCAGGCACGCGACGGAAAAACACCCGCCGGTCTCACTCGCGACCCCAGAGTCCTCGCGCTACTGCAGCCGCGGGTCAAGGGGGCTATGGGATGAACAACAGTTTTTGGGCTCACCGGCGCGGCAGTTTTTGGGTCCACCAGAACACAGTTTGAATTTCCCGCGCCAGAAACATCACCATGGGCGCCGAGTATGTGCCCGTTGGGCCGGATGTCTCGGTTGAGACTCTGATCGCCAGCGAGCCGCCGACCGCCAGCGAGCCAATCGCGACCCGGGGCATCAGAGCAGCGTGCGAGGTTGGAGCGCGTGTTGTTGCGGCGATTATGCTCGCGGTGCTCGCGTTGATCGTCCTCGTGATTGTGCTCGCGATCGTTATCGCTCTTATCGGTCTGCTAGCTAGTTTATGGTACCTGCTCTACTGGGCGGCGACTCCCGAGGCCTCCCACTGCTCCGAAACAGAAGCGTCGGCATCGTCATATTGGAAGGCTGATGACGATTGTGTCGTTGATGACGATGTCGTTGGGATGGTATGGGCAAACATCATGGTCGGGTTCATTTGTGTAATCTGGGGGCTTGTGGCGTTCTTCGGCCTGTGCTCTCTGCGAAATCAGTCCTACAGTGACAGTGACTGCACTTGCGACGCAACGCGAGTAAATACGATCGGGTGTCTGTGGGTCGGAATTCTCGCGGTGTGGGCGCTGCAATATGTCATGATCTTTGTTGTGCGGGTGGTCGGACTCTCTGCGATGGTTCCGCTTCTGCACATCGCCGTCATTGCGATCGTGTACCCAATTGACTACTACATTGGTGAGCTCATTCACCCACACAACACCGACACCGAGAACGTATAAGTACTTCGTGTGTTTTTGTCCACGAGTCACCAAAAAATAAAAGGGCTTTGCCCTTTTGAAACCCCAGGGTTGGCCAAACGTGGGCTCTGCCCCTTTTGAACCCCCAGGGTTGGTCAAAAAATGACAGGAACTAATACCATAACACTGCGTGTTTTGACGAGCTCTGACCCTGAGACCCCTTGGTTTCTGATGTTGCGATCAGAGACCAGGCTCGGGGGTCAAGGTAGCAGCGCTCGGTACACGCCGGCATTAGTTCCATGATGTGTTTGTGGTGAGATTGGTGCTTACGGCCCGGGCGATTCAAACTGGAATATTGGCACTCGCGCCCTTTCTTTTTGAATATGCCAGGCGGGTGATTCATGCACCAACCCAAACATGGCATCCAACGAGAAGACTTTCCGTATCGGCATACTTGGTGATGATGATCATCGATCCCAGTCCGACTACGACCACGATACCCACCCACTAACCCGGGAATGGGTGGAGCACATGGCTAGCGAGGACGGGGGCGAATACCCCTTACTGTTTGAGTTCATCCGCGGTTATGCTCTTCGCGACCCCAACGAGCCCTGGGTATGGGGGGAAATGTATTGCCCCCAGACGTGGGGTTGTTCGTTTATTCTCAACCACCCCGAAAGCGACTGCCGCTGTTGGAATTGTCCTGATGGGATGACAGTCTACAAGCTTGAGACGGAGGACGACTTTGACACTTTCGGAAGGCTGCAGTATCTCGTTCTGGATGTTGCGCTCGACAACAGCGGCCAGGAGTTCACACCGGAGCTGTTCGAGAGCACCTGGGACACGGAGTGGGACGACGACTACTTTCCGGAGAACGAGACGTACTATGGTATTCGGGGGCTGTTTGCTGCCGCCTAGAAACAAACGGTCGCTTCTTTTTGAATGGAAGGCGTCAAAAATATCTGCCGCGATGTCGTACCCCCTTGTTGACGGCCGCCGCTATCTGGGAGAAGTGAGCAACTTTGATGATGTCAATCACACTGAAGCCTGGCGCTACTCAAGTCAGAGATTCAACATTTCAAAGCGCGCAGTCGCGGTCGTGACAAACGGCACCCCGTTCAGTCTGTTGTACGAAACCACCTCGGTGCAGTCCCATAGGCGGCCCGATGGCTCTCACGCGGTCGACATCCCACATGGCCGCTTGCACGCGCCGATAACCGTGGGCTTTCGTGTTCGCGACCCGGTCGAGGGCGCCGTGTATGAGCGGCGGTGGTCTTTCTGGGGCGTTATGTGTTGCACCGCTTGCTGTTTCGGTCCATGGGACGGACTCACCCGGATTCCCGTGTACGAGGAGTGCAGTGTCGCCACGCCGACTGGCTAGGGCGCGAACCGCACTGTCCCGCCGATCTGACCGGGAACGGAGTGATCGTCGTGCTCTTCAATCCCGGTGAAAGTCGCGTGATACTTTTTGAATATGACAGGCCAAAAATATCTACGCGATGGAGCCTCTGCATGAAGGAAAGCGCTATTTGGGGAAGAGTTGGAACGAGGCTGCCAACCCTCTGGCTCGCGCCAAACACTACAAACGTGTGACGTTTACTGTTCCTGACGATGCCACCGGGATCATGACAAACGGCACTCCCTTTGCTTTGTACTATGAAGCCACGAGTGTGCGCTCGCTGGAGCGCGAAGATGGATCACACATGGTGCCGATCCCACACGACCGCCTTCTTCCAGGATCGAGTGCATTTCTGTGCCTCAGAAACCCTCTCGAGAACGCCGTTTACGAAAAACGGTGCACTTTCGAAAGTGTGATGTGCTGCTTCTGTTGTATCTCCGCACCGTGGCCAACAGCGAATTCAATCCCCATCTATGCCGAGTGCATGCCCAAGACGCCCGGCGGCCCAACTGTGACACCCGGTTCGGACACGTTCGCTTGAACACACAGGACTTGTTTTTATTTGCCGGACACAGGGCGGGTCATGGGTCCCGGGGCCCTAAGGGGTGTCCTTTTTTAAGGGAGGTCCACCATCTGAATTTCGCGCTCGGCGTCTTTGAGCGGAAACTCGGTGTCCAGGTTTCGGAGCAGCGAGGCGTCGGCGAAAACCGACCCGATCGTCAGCAGCAGAAGCAGCCCATCCAACGCCTGCGACAAAATCCACAGCACAAATATGCTGAACTCGCTTTTGTAGCGACAATCAAACTCGCGGGCCCGGTCGTCGGTCCAGTGGAGGTGCTCATCGCACTCGATGTCGATTGGCTCGAGCAGCTGGCGAACCGGGGGGTACGCGTACTCGAGCGCGAGCGCGCCACCAATAAACACCGCGAGGCCCACGATCGCGACAAGCTTGGTCACGACAAAATGGCGCAGTCCCCGGCGGAAGCGCTCCCGATACTCCGCGAGCGGGATCCGGGGATCGATCGGCCCCTTTCCCAGCAAGGAGGCGAAACGGGAATCCCCCTGTTGTCTCCGCAACAGCACGTCCCAGCGGTTGAAGTTGGCCATCCAGTCCGCGAGCCACAGAATCACGAGGAAACTTGTGAAGAGCCCCCCGGCCTTGACCAAGAAGATCGGCCACGCCCGGGTCTTTGCGTCGGTCGCGCAGGTGAGCCCGACCCACCCGGTGAGGTCGTTGCTGTCCTTTTTGTCGAGGTCCAGCGCGGCGACGAGATCGAGGCCGGCCGGGACGCAGCGAAACTCGCCGGTGACAAGGTAGGCCATCAGCGAGATCTGCACGACCGCGAGCGCCGTGAACACAAAACTCACCCACGCATTGGGCCGGAGCCGGGGGGTCTTGGTGTGAATAACCGCAAGATTGAGCGCGGTGGAAACTACGTTCATCGCGTTATACTTGACCGCGCCCAGACACCAAAAATGGCGCGTGCCACTTAGGCGTCCTCCTCGGAGTCCGGCTCGGCGTCCTCAGCGTCCGGCTCGGCGGCCTCATCGGAGCCCGACTCAGCGTCCTCATCGGCGTCCTCATCGGCGTCCTGCTCAGTGGCCTGCTCGGCGGCAATCTGCGCGGCGAACGCTTCCATCATACCAGGGCAGGTGAGGGGGGGGCACTTAGAGGCGTCCTCATCGGCGCCCGGTTCGGCGTCCAACTTAGCGCCACTATCGCCCGATTGGCTCATTGTCCCCGTGTGGCGCGCGTGGCGTTCACGGCGCGCTTGAGTTCGCATAAGGGCGTTCTTGGTGCTCTCGGAAAGGCCGTTGATGAATTCCTCGCGCTTCTCGCGATCGCGCTTCTCTTGCGCATATGCGGTATCGATTGCAGGGTCCATCGCGCAGTGAAAGATCGACAGAAGGAACACACAGACGGCGATCAGGGCGGAGCCGAGAGCCGAGTAGGAGGAAGTGGCAACCGCGAAGAGAACTCCAATCGAGACCCCCGAGCACACCGCCATTGCCGTCAGGATGTTGCGGGGAGAGTCGTTGTCTTCCAGGAGAGCCCGGAAACGAAAGAGTCGGCCCATCGCAGTGATGAATCCCGCGATCGCGACGGACTCGATCAGGAAGTACGGCCCATAGGCGAGGTAGAAGGTCAGGGCGAACGTCGCGCAGTGGAAAGCCACATTCGTGCCGATCACAATCGCCTTGACAGTGTAGAAGGCAATATCTTCGCTGCTGATTTTTACGGAGTACATGGTGCGGGATCGTGCAGACAGTGGGTGTTTTGGGCCCGGGGCATTCAAACGGATAAAGCGTGGAATCTCGCCGAAAAGTTCAAGCAAGATATAGGACAATGGCAGAAGCTCTAAGCGATTTGAGCGTGGCGGATCTGCCCATTCCCGCTCTTGAAATTGACATAGATGGCACAATCACTGCCGCGAACTCTGCGGCGGAAACCCTTTTGCAGGTGAGGCCCGGGAGGCTGGTGGGCGTCCCTTTGGGGTGTTTTATGCCGGTAATGGGCGGGGAATCGGTCGTCGCGCCCAAACGAACGTCTCGCACTCGGCAAAAACGGCGGGTGGTGTCTTCGAGTGTCCCGTCTCACGCCGCGCGCTCTCCAAAAAGCCGCCGAAATAGTCGTTCGGAAAGCCCGCCTCACACACGGCGTCCCCCGCCCACCACTGTTCGCTACGAGCGCTGGCGCATGAATTATGTGACCCCAAACATACCGGCCCAAATACGGGACGGTCGCGGCAAAACCCACCCCGCGCGGCTTTTGACATTTATGGTGGGGGAGCGACACATATTTATGTTTCTACCCTGAGTATTGGCTGCTGTCGCGCGAGTGCGCATAACCCGAGTATTGGCTTTTTCTGCGTGAGCTCAGGGGGTAGTCCCAATTTGGGAGCTGCCCCCCATTGGCCACCAAACGAAAATCAGTGTCGGTTTGGCGAGGAGCGGCGTGGACTCGATCATTGAGACCCCGGGTGCGGTTCAGATACCGGGCCAATGTGTGCAAATACACGGGCAGCTCGCGAAGATAGAGTTCGGTAGTGCCAGTGGCGGCGCGATTTTGGTTGATAAACAACCGGCACACTCGGCGAGCGCTCGCGGCCATAACAAACATCGGTCCATCGGGAACAACATAGTTCGGTTGTGGAGGCAGGAGCCCGTTCATGCCCTGAATGTTTGTTTTCATGCGGTCCAGTTCGGACGCGCGCATCGGCTCGGCCAAAGAACCGGCGCCATGAGTAGACAAATAGAGCGCCATCATATTTTTTTGGACGCGCTCCAGGTCTCGGTACGCCGGAGAGTTCATGTTTACCTCCTTGATCGACACCCCAATATGTGCGATACACAGCTCGACACTTTCCAGAAATTCGGCTTGGGGGGTATTGTCGGTGTCATGGGGCAGCATGCCAGCGGTCAGCGATCCAGTCGCGGAATTACTGATGCTGGCGGGGAGTGAGGGACTGATGTAGTCGTTGAGCCAAACCCGAGGGGGGTCCGAACTGTGTTCGGGGGGGCTTGAGTGTTTGGGCCTCCGGCTCGAATGTTTTTTGGCGCTCGACCTGTGTTTGGAGGACCTGTGTTTGGAGGACCTGCGTTTGGAGGACCTGCGTTTGGAGGACCTGCGTTTGGAGGAGCGGCTTGAATGCTTTTTTGTGCTAGCGCTGTGTTCGGGGGACTGGCCCGGGTCTTCTTTTGCGCTTTCGCTTGGCGCCTCAATGGCCACTGTCGCGTCTTTGCTTTCATCGGGTACCAAAGACAGTGGCTTAAAGGGGTTCCCCTGGTGCATGGACATGGTCCGCACGCGATCCAGGTACCCCTTTTCAATAAAAGTACCCATCTTGTATACCGAGCGGGAATTTGCGCGGTTGGCCAAAATAAAAGGGGCGGAGCAGCACTTTGTGCGTTTGAAACCCCGCGTGGCCACACGATCACCACCAGCCGGCCTGGGGAAGGTTGTATGGGCGATACGGGCGGTAATACGGGGCGTAGTGGCGGTAGTAGTTGCCATAGCCGGGGGTGGGATAGCCGCCGTACGAGTACATGCCCGGATAGATCGGGTAGCTGTAGTCGCGGCGACCCCAGGGGTGAAAACGGTTTCCATACGGCACGTTCTTACCGTATCGGCCACGAGCCCCATAGTAACCAAAACGGGAGCCATAATAGCCTTCGGTGGTGGACGCCGCCCCGGGGCCAACTGTGGACTTTGCGAGGCTGCTCGCGAGGGTGCTCGCGAGGGCGGCGCCCGTCGATGACGACGCCATCACCCACACGAGGACAAGCAGCGCGACAACCACAGCCGCGAGTACGATGTAACTGGCATTCATTGGGCGGCGCTATACTCGCGCAGCGCCAGCGCTTAAGAGGAGAGCCCGGCGCTGCCGTTCGCCGCGCGCTTAACAAAGTAGCCCGCCGCTCGACGGGCGAGGTCTTTTCGGGCCCGGGTTTCGCAGGCAACAAGCGCGGTCTGCCGGCGCATCATCTGCCCGTGGAGGCTCCACAGGACCCAGCCGTAGGCGATGAAGAGGATCAGAACAACAAGCACGGCGAGCCAAACATAGTCCATGCTCGCGTATACAAGAGGGTCTGGCTTCTTTAACCTTTATATACGCGATGGACGAAAGCCCCAAGCCCGCGCCTTCGGGGGCCCGAAAGGCCATCCTCGCAATCGTGGTCATTGTGATCGTTGTTGTCGCATACTATCTGGTTTCTCGGGCGCACCAATGGTGGTACACTGGAAACAGCCAGCTTGTTAGTGGCAGCAGCGAAGCCTCAAGCCTCGATTTGATCGTCCCAATGACGCCCGCGCCAAGTGTGGTTGAGCCAATGGTGCCCGCGCTGAGTTCGATTGAGCCAACGACGGCCGCGCCGAGTTCGACCGAGTCCGGTGAGCGCGCGACAGTCGAGACCACCCGCCGCCGGTCCTCTGCTCCCCGCTTTGCCCAGGCAACTCGCGGGGCCGAAACCGAGGGGTTCTTTGGGTGCGGGTATGACGGCTGCCGCCGTGGGGCGGGCACTCTCGGGGCGATGACCTCCCGGCTCGCCTGGATCGGCGACAGTGCGTAGGCCGGCAGCCCAAAAACAAACCGATAATGCTCTCATCTGGGCACCCTGGCCCCTCGCGAGACTCTCCCGGGCGTCTTCTTGACTCCGCGAGACCCTTTATTTTGGCACAGCTGGCCGTTGAATTCAAAAGGCCCTCTTGACCCTCGCGAGACAAGTCACGTTTCATTTTGCTTTAGCGAGCCGGCGCTTTTGCGCGCAAAGCAATTGAATGATTCAACAGTCAATACACCCCTTCGCCATAGGACTGAACAGGGCACGAATTTTGGGGTTTCCAGTCAGATCGGCCGGAGTATTTCCTTCGGGGTCCTTGGCGAAGCGACTCGCACCTCTCAAAATCAGTTCCGCTGCGGCGTCGGTGTGGCCCCGGCGGCAGGCGGTATGGAGCGGAGTCGAGCCGATGCTATTGCGCGCGTCAATGTCGGCGCCCGCGGCGAGCAGTTTAGTGACAACTTCTGGGTTACCATGATGGCAGGCCCAGTGGAGCGGAGTCGAGCCGCTGTTGGTGCGCGCGTCAATTTCGGCGCCTCTTTCGATCAGCGCGCGGGCAACTTCCAGGTGACCACGTAAGCAGGCTAAGTGGAGCGGAGTATCGCCGTGGGGATTGGGCGCGCGAATATCAGCGCCCGCGGCGAGCAGAGCGCAGACAACTTCTAGGTCATCATGGATGCAGGCGTAGTGGAGCGGAGTCCAACCGTCGTCACGCGCGTCAATCTCGGCGCCCGCGGCAATAAGCCGTTTGACCTCGGCGAGAACGCCGGAAGCGGCTGCCGCGTGTAAAGACATCATTACAGTCCCGGGAGATTCAAAAAGTTAACACGCGGCCTTTGCCACCGGCGCAAACAGGGCGCGGATCGCGGGGTCGTCGGCCAGTTCGGCCGGAGTATTTCCTTTGTGGTCCTCGATGAAGCGACTGGCTCCTCTCAAAATCAGTTCCGCCACAATTTCTGGGTGGCCATTTTTGCAGGCGTCGTGGAGAGGAGTCAAGCCCTCTCTGTCGCGCGCGTCAATCTCGGCGCCCGCGTCGAGCAGCACTCGGACAACTTCTGGGTGACCACCATCGCAAGCCCAGTGGAGCGGAGTCGCGCCCGAGCGATCGCGCGCGTCAATCTCGGCGCCCGCGAGGAGCGCGCGGACAACTTCTGGGTGGCTGCCATAGCAGGCGTAGTGGAGCGGAGTCCAACCTCTGTCGCGCGCGTCAATCTCGGCGCCCGCGGCAATCAACCGTTCAACTTCAGCGAGAGTGCCGCAAGCGGTTGCCGCGTGCAAATCCATCATTACATCCTCAAGAGATTCAAAAAGTTAACACGCCGCCTTCACCACCGGCTCGAACAGTGAGTGGATCTCGGGTTCGTCGGTCAGTTCGACCGGAGTCTCTCCTTTGTGGTTCTCGATGAAGCGGTTTGCGCCTCTCAAAATCAGTTCCGCTGCGGTTTCGGTGCGATCACAAAGGCAGGCATGGTGGAGCGGAGTATCCCCTGCGCAGTCGCGCGCGTCAATTTCGGAGCCTCTTTCGAGCAACTCGCGGACAACTTCTAAGTGACCACCATAGCTGGCCCAGTGGAGCGAAGTTGAGTCCGAGCAAGAGCGCTGGTCAATTCCGGCGCCCGCTGCGAGCAGTTTAGTGACAACTTCTGAGTGGCCACGATCGCAGGCGTAATGGAGCGGAGTCCAGTCCACGCAATCGCGCGCGTCAATGTCGGCTCCCGCGGCGAGCAGCACCCGGACAACTTCTAAATAACCATGAATGCAGGCGTAGTGGAGCGGAGTGCAGCTGTCGTCGCAATAACGCGCGTCAATGTCGGCTCCCGCGGCGAGCAGCACCCGGACAACTTCTAAATAACCATGAATGCAGGCGTAGTGGAGCGGAGTCCAACCGTCGTCACGCGCGTCAATCTCGGCGCCCGCGGCAAGCAGACGTTTGACTTCGGCGAAGTCGCCGGAAGCGGCTGCCGCGTGCAAATCCATGGTAGCAGAAATGTGCGTTTCAAAAAGTTAACACGCCGCCTTCACCACCGGCTCGAACAGGGCGTGGAGCTTGGGTTCGTTGGTCAGTTTGACCGGAGTCTTTCCCTCGTTGTTCTCGATGAAGCGGCCTGCACCTCTCAAAATCAGTACCGCTGCTATCTGGGATTGTCCTGAAGCGCAGGCCCAGTGGAGCGGAGTCTCCCCTGCGCTGTCGCGCGCGTCAATCTCGGCGCCCGAGGCGAGCAGCTCGTGGACAACTTCTAGGTGACCACGAAAGCAGGCGACTTGGAGCGGAGTCGAGCCCGAGCTAGAGCGCTGGTCAATCTCGGCGCCCGCGGCGAGCAGTTTAGTGACAACTTCTGAGTAGCCACGATCGCAGGCTTCGTGGAGCGGAGTCCAGCCGTCGCGGTTGCGCGTCTCAATGTTGGCGCCCGAGGCGAGCAGTTTAATGACAATTTTTAGGTGACCATACCTGCAGGCGAAGTGGAGCGGAGTTGAGTCGCTGTAAGCGCGCGCCTCAATTTCGGCGCCTCTCTCGAGCAGTTTAATGACAACTTCTAGGCGACCACAAATGCAGGCTTCGTGGAGCGAAACCATGTCGAGGCGATTGCGCTCCTCAATCTCGGCGCCTCCGCTGAGCAACCGTTCAACTTCGGCAAGATCGCCAGAAGCGGCTGCCGCGTGTAAAGCCATTGTTACAGGCTCAAGAGGTTCAAAAAGTTAACACGCGGCCTTCACCACCGGCTCGAACAGTGCGCGGATTTCGGGTTTGCCGGTTAGTTCGACCGGAGTCTTTCCTTCGTCGTCCTCGATGAAGCGGCGTGCGCCTCTCAAAAGGAGTTCCGCTACTATTTGGAATTTCTCACGAAAGCAGGCCTCGTGGAGCGGAGTCCAGCCACAGCCACCGCGGGCGTCAATGTCGGCGCCCGCGGCGAGCAGCTCGCGAACAACCTCGAAGTTGCTATTCATGCAGGCCCAGTGAAGCGGAGTCGAACCGTCGCCATCGCGCGCGTTAATGTCGGCGCCTCTCTCGAGGAGCACGCGGACAATTTCTAGGTTACCACAAACGCAGGCTAAGTGGAGCGGAGCCGCGTCCATGTAATCGGAGGCGTTAATTTCGGCTCCCGCGGCAAGCAACCGTTCAACTTCGGCAAGATCGCCACTTGTGGCTGCAGCGTGCAAATACATCATTACAGCCTCGAGAGATTCAAAAACTTAACACGCCGCCTTCACCACTGGCTCGAACAGTGCGCGAAGCTCAGGGTCGTCGGTCAGTTCGACCGGAGACTTTCCTTTGTCGTTCTCGATGAAGCGACGCGCGCCTCTCAAAATCAGTTCCGCTGCGGTTTCGGTGTGACTACGAAGGCAGGCGTAGTGAAGTGGAGTCTCACCTGCGTAGTCGCGCGCGTCAATCTTGGCGCCCCTCTCGAGAAGCTCGCGGACAACTTCTAGGCGACCATATCTGCAAGCGTTGTGGAGCGGAGTCGAGCCGTCGCGATTGCGCGCCTCAATCTCAGCCCCTCTTTCGAGGAGCACGCGGACAACTTCTGAGCCACCACCATAGCAGGCGTGATGGAGCGGAGTCGAGCCGTAGATGTTGCGCGCGTCAATATCGGGGCATCTCTCCAGGAGCTCGCGGACAACTTCTGAGTGGCCACGAAAGCAGCCTTCGTGGAGCGGAGTCCAATCCGTTCTATCGAGCGCCGAAATTGAGGCGTCTCGTTCGAGCAACATGACGACGATTTCTGGGTTACCATGAAAGCAGGCTAAGTGGAGCGGAGTCTTGCCCGTCTCATCGCGCGTCAATCTCGGCGCCCGCGGCAATAAGCCGTTCAACTTCGGCGAAAGCGCCGGAAGCGGCTGCCGCGTGCAAATCCATCATTACAACCTCGAGAGATTCAAAAAGTTAACACGCCGCCTTCACCGCCGGCTCGAACAGTGCGTGGATCTCGGGTTCGTCGGTCAGTTCGACCGGAGTCTTTCCCTCGTTGTTCTCGATAAAGCGGCGCGCGCCTCTCAAAATCAGTCCCGCTGCGGTTTCGGTGTGACCATGAAGGCAGGCATAGTGGAGCGCAGTGTCACCTGCGGTGTGGCGCGCGTTAATATCGGAGCCTCTTTCGAGCAACTCAACAACAACTTCTGTGTAACCCCAGCGGCAGACGAAGTGGAGCGGAGTCCAGCCCATGCAATCGCGCGCGTCAACCTCAGCCCCCGCGGCTAGCATCATGCGGGTAATTTCGGGGTGACCAGCATAGCAGGCTAAGTGAAGCGGACTCCAGTCCACGCAATCGCGCGCGTCAATCTCGGCACCCGCGCCGAGCAGCACTTGGACGACTTCTGAGTGACCGTATTGGCAGGCGTAATGGAGCGGAGTCGAGCCCTTGCTATCGCGCGCGTCAATCTCAGCCCCCGCGGCTAGCATCACGCGGACAACTTCTGAGTGACCGTATTGGCAGGCACTGTGGAGCAGAGTCGAGCCGAACATGTCGGCCGCCTTAAAATCGGCGCCTGCGGCAAGCAGAAGTTCAACTATGGCGAGATCGCCGGAAGCGGCTGCCGCGTGCAAAGCCATGGTAGCAGAAATGTGCGTTTCAAAAAGTTAGCACGCGGCCTCCACCACCGGCTCGAACAGTGCGTGGAGCTCAGGATCGTCGGTCAATTCGGCCGGAGTCCGTGCGGTTCTCGATGGAGCGACTGGCGTCTCTCAAAATCGCCATGCGCAGCGTTATTGTGCCAAACCGAGCGACCCGCCAATCCTATAATTACGCGCTATAGCCAGTTTTCACGATCCAGGCGGCGCCCAAAGCCGATCCCACGCCTTTCAGGTAGGCGCGGAGGGAGGCGGCGTGGGCCTGCAGGTGTGACTGGAGCCCGGCGAGCGCGGCCTCGGGATCGGTTTGGGCAAGCGCGAGCGCCTGCTGGATGACCGCGGTGTGGCCGGCCATTCGGGCCTGGACTTGGTCGGCGATGCTCGGACAGTAGGCCGCGACGTTCTGGTACATGGCGTTCACGCCATAGGACTCGCGAAGGAACTTCGCGATGACCGGCACGACAGCGGCGGGCGACTTTGTGGACGCGACCCGGAGCTGGTTGATGGACCTAAGGAAGTCCGACACGTGTTTCGCTTCGGCCCCGACCAGGTCCGTGCACACCGCATCGATGGCCTCCTTCTGTCGGAACCAGCCGATTCCGAACACAAAGGCGGCGATGACCGCGATAACCAGCGCGACGACCATGGCGATCATCAGCGCGAGGTGGTTCCGGCTGTACTCCATCTTGAACACAAGCGCACGAGAGGTATACTGCGTGAGCATGAGCCCCATGATGGCGAGCAGCGCGGCTGCCCAAATAGTGGGCGGCGCGGACCAGTGGGTGTACGAGCTGCCGGAAAATCCCCCCCAGCTCGAAGCCGCCGCTCGCCGCGAAATCGCAGACAAAATATGGAAGCGCTGGTTTGGCAAGTTTCGGCCGGCGCGGCCAAGCCGCCAGCCCCTCGCGCTCATCTTTCTCGGCGCGACCGGGGCGGGCAAGACCACGATCGCCACCAAGTGGGCGGCCCGCGAAGGAGTGCCCTATGTCGACGCCGACTCCATCACCGAGCTGAGCCCTGATTTTGTCGCGCTCCGGGATGTTCGCGACATCAACGGCAAGCCCACCGGCGCGCTGAACGCCCATCGCGAGCGCCAAATTGCCTTCCAGCTCGCCGAGCCCATCCAGGACGCGCTCACCCGGGCGTGGACAAAGCGCTACGACATCGCGATGCAGTGGGGGCTTGGCGACAATCTCGCCTCGCTCGGGAGCTTTGTTGCGGATGACTACCGGCTTGTCGTCGTGTGGGTCGCCACCGCCGGGGTCGTCGCCGGAAAGCGGTCCTGGATGCGAGCGGTTCGCACCGGGCGCTTCTATGACCCCGACGAGCAGAGCGCCGCCGCCCGGGCGCAGGAAATGCAAGAGAACATTCGGCTCGCTGCTCCCCTGCTCGCCCGCGCCGCCGACGAGTTTTATGTTCTTCCTCCGGGAAAAAACGCGCTGGACGCGGCAGTTCGGGTGCTTTCGGGCGAGTCTACCGCGGCCGCCGCCGCCGCTGTGGCTGTCGCGCTTGGCGATCAATAAGGCTCGATCACGCCGATGGTGGCCTGCGGGTCGGCAATAAAACCGGCCTGCGGGTCGGCAATAAAACCGGCCTGTCCGGAACGGCCCCGATTGAATGCTTTATTGCCAGTAGTATCTTCCCCATGGACCCAGCGCGATTCGGGACCCGCGCTCTATTGAGGGCCTCCGGGTGCTGTGTTGAGCATGTGAAGGGGCGCGGCATGTGCCTACAGCGCGTCGTTCGGCTTGACCGCCGAGGTCTATGCGCGTACCACCGCCAAAAGTACGGTCTTAACAAGGGTGATAACAGCGCCCACCGCATCCAACGCAAGATTGTCCGCGAGCGCAGAGCGCGGATTCAGGCCCGTCGCCAAGAGTATTATCGGAGAAACGCCATGTTTGCTGGGCTGGCGGTGGCCACTCCAGCCCGGTCCATGGTCACCCCGGACTCGCCCGAAGTCGAGCTGGTCACCCCGGACTCGCCCGAAGTCGAGCTGGTCACCCCGAAATCGCCCGAAGTCGAGCTGGTCACCCCGAAATCGCCCGAAGTCGAGCTGGTCACCCCGGACTCGCCCGAAGTCGAGCTGGTCACCCCGGACTCGCCCGAAGTCGAGCTCATTCAGACTAGTGTAACGGCGTGAGTGTCTTTTCTTTTTGGAGGTCGGGCCCGGGGAGGCACCGCAATGAAGCGCACCGACCGGACTTGGTGTGTCGCGCCCGGAGGGGGGCGAGTGCCCGCCGCGGGAGTGCTGTGGTACCGCTTGCGCCAGACCAGCGACTCGGAGCCTCCCCGGCTGGAGCTCGCGATGCTGCTCATTGCCGAGCGAAAAGGCGACACCGCGCGCCTCGACGCGTTTGGGGGAAAGTGCGAGCCCGAAGACTGGGGCATCGCCGGTACCCTAACCCGCGAGTGGGGCCAGGAAACCTACAACACAAGCTGGCTCCCCCACAGCACCTTTGACACCGCGATCAAAAAGGCCCGCATCGTACTTCCGGGCCGAGGGTCACCCCCCTCCCGAAAGCGGACTCGCGGCGAACTGGTCTTTCTGGAACACAGCGAGCCCGGAGCCCACTCCTTCGCGTGCCTGATCGCCCCCTTTCCGGCGCGCAAGGCGCTGCCCGATCCGGCCGAGTACGCGGCGGCCCGTCAGGCCGCGATGAACTCGGTGGTCCCCCCGATCGACTATGTTGGCGAGCTCGGTGTCCGCTGGGTCGACTACGCGGAGCTTCCCGGGCTGCCGCTCGCAAAGCGGCTAGACCTCGTGCTGTCGCGGGCCCGGTTGCTGGACGAGCTCGCACCCCCGGGGGTTCCCCGCTACACCAGCATGCGTCCCCCCCAGGGCACAACAATTCCCGGGGTGGGCTCGCGCGTCTCCACGGCGAGCGCGATGTCAGTCGTGCAGGCCGCGCTGGTCGCGATCGTTCGGCTGGCAGTCGGGGACACCCTGGAGCCGGCGCGGTCCGCGCGCCCACCAAGCGCCTCATGCCCCGTGTTGCGCGCTGTTCCCCCGGTTCCCACCGAAACATCCAAGAAACGCCGACGCCGAGGGCGGCGACCCAAGGTATAGGATGAATCTGGATACCTGTGTGATCGGGGGGGTTCTCCCAGCCGGTGGCGCGTGCGCTGCGGCGCTTCCTCCGGCGGCGAGCGATGGGAGCCGCACGATGACGTTTCAGGCGATCGGACAGGACAGCAAGTGTGGGTCCACGGCCCAGTGCACCGACCCCGCCCGCGCCGTCGCGTATCTCGCCTTCTATGACGCAAACGGGGGGTACCTTGGCCGCGTGTCGTATCCCACGATTGCGGCCATCAACATGGAGGCGTCGCAGTCCCTAAACCCAGTCTGGGAGTCCGCCGACGGCACAACCACTACCGCGGCCTTTCAGGGGGCGGTGACGGGCCAGTATGGCTGGGCCGGCATGGAGGGGTCCTTTTGGGAGTGGCTCGATTCGGCCGCGTGCACCTGCGACGTTACCGACTGCACCCAAAATTTTCAGGGGGTTCTTTGGATCAGCCCCGACGGGGACCTACAGGTCTCGCCGGGGCCGTCTTCGCCCGCCACGGCGGTACTGGGATCCGGAACTGGCGCGATCAGCTACGACACGGGCGGCGCGCTCGCTTCCGCCGCTTATGTTGGTTTTGGGGGGGCGAGCTCTCCCCAGCTCGTCGTCACCGCCGCCACCGCGGGTGTTGCGCTCAACACAACGACCGTCCCCCCGCCCTGGGCCGGAATCGCGGCGGGCGCCATCATGCTGATTCTGTTTATTGTGCTGGCGGTGGCCCTCGCGACGATCGTTATCCGCGGCCGCGCGCGGGGCGAACGGGACTTTGACGAGCTCGAAGTCGAAGCGAAGGCCGCCGGGGCGACCACCCTCACCGTGACATAATAGCTCGTCACTTTTTGGACAACAAAAATGGCGGCTGCACCGCACTGCGCTCACTGCCCGGTTGAACCAAAGCCACTAGCCCCACGGTCGGTGTCGGGAAGCTGGTCGACAACCTCGACCGGGGGAGTGGACACTCGCTCCAGGATCAGCTGCGCGATCTTATCGCCGCGTGAGAACATGTGAACGGGACCGAACGGATTGCTTACGCCGAACGGGTCGCCGCCACTGGACGAGGTGCCGCCGCCGAACAGGCCACCGCCACTGGACGAGGTGCCGCCGCCGAACGGGTTGCCGCCACTGGACGGGGTGCCGCCGAACGGGTTGCTGCTGGGCGGCCCGGGTCTGTAGGTGAGGATCACCTGGAGCTCGCCAGTAAAGCCGGCGTCGATCACCCCACCGCCAACACAGATTCCCTTCAGCGCGAGGCTCGAGCGCTCGGCGATGCGCCCGTAGTGCCCGGCGGGGACCCGGACCTTGATTCCGGTGCGGACCTTGGTGGGGGCGTCCGCCGGAAGCCAGACGTTTTCGATGCACCGCAGGTCATAGCCCGCATCAGTCGCGTGCGCACGTATAGGCGCCTTGGCGCTCTCGTGGACCAGTTCTACAAATAGCGACATCGGCTGTGCTGAATAGTAAGCGCCCGACCCCTTCAAACATGGGCTTCGATCTGGAAGCGGTCGACTATCGGCCGACTGGCTTTCATGCGACCACCGAACTACAAGCCGCGGTCGGCCACCCCGAGCCACAAGCGCGTGGGGTTTCAAAAGGGGCGCGGCTCCTTTTATTTTCGCTGGTGTTGGGTGTCGCGGCCGCGCTGGGGGTAGTCGTTATCGGGCTCACAATTATTATCGCGAACAACACCGACTCGGCCCTGTACATCAGTATTCCGGCGCTCGCGTTTGCCAGCGCGCTCATCTTTCTGAGCGGAATCGGCGCGGTCGTCTATCCCAGCTTTGTGCGTAATCGCTTGAAAGCCCCGGACGCGCCAGACGTGTCGAAAGTATAGTCGGAGGCCAGCCCTTTATAGTCGAACATGCTTGTCAGTCTGGACCCCGACGACCTCGCCGCCCTAGACGGTGCGATCCAGCTCTCCCGCACAACCGGCCCCTATGAATTTTGTGTGAGTCTTGGGTTGTCCAATCAGCTCGCCGCTGGCGACGACATCGAAATCACCGGACCCGCGGGGGTGACCACCCCCCAAATATGGGGTACCATCCGTGACATCGACGGCCGCCGTGTCGCCTTTGAGCTGTGGAGATACCAGTCCACCGAGGTGGCGCAATGAGCCTCGGCGGTGCCCTAATATAGTCGCGATGGGCTGTATCGTCGGCACTCCGGCGAATGTAGAGAAGAGCGGCGCGGAATACGCCCACATCCGCTCGCGAATTCAGACCTTTGACCTGCTGCTGTTTCGGGGCTATGACCCGGTGTCTGACTGTATCGCCGCGGTCCAGAGTTGCTTCGTGGGGCCGGGGGGCAGCGAATACACACACCTGGGGCTCGCGATTCGGGGGTCAGACCTTCCGGGTGTGGAGGGGGTCAGCCCGACCGGCCTCTATGTGTGGGAGTCGACGATGAGCGGCCCTCTTGGCGACGGCGTCAACAATGTGTTTGGGGACGCGTTTCTCGGCGTCCAGCTGCGTGACCTCGACGAGGTGGTTCCCGCCTACGACTCCCACCCGGACACCCGCCTGGCCTGGGCCCCGCTTCGGCCCGAGGTCCGCGCGGGGATCGCGAGCCGCCACGGAGCGCCCATGGGGATGAGCCCCGGGGCCACCGTGCTCGCCGAGCTGTTTGAAGAAAAAAACGGCACCCCCTATGACGTCGCGTGCTGCGCGCTCGCCGGTGCGGCGGGCTCATGCTGCCGGCCGCTGCGCTCGCTCGAACGCCGGCTGTGCCCCGCCACCCAGGACTGGATTTTCTGCAGCGAGCTCGTGTGTCTCACATACCAGGCGCTGGGGGCGATCGCTCCGGAGGCGAACCCGATGGACGCGATGCCCGCCGACTTTATTCCCCGCGCGTTCGCGGATGATACGGCCGGGCTAACAACGCCCGGCCGAACCGCACCAGTAAACGGCGGCTCGAGCGCGGACGGCACGCGGGCCACCGCCCCACTAAAGGGGGACGTCGCGGGTGACACAGAGTGTGTCCGAATCCAGTTCGAAGACTTTTCGTGTGGCACCCTTGACACGGTCTCGATGACCGAAATCGAGTCGGTGACCGAAATCGAGTCGGTGACCGAAATCGAGTCGATGACCGAAATCGAGGAGAACGCGGAACACACGGAACACTCGACTTTGGACGCGGACGGCGAAATCCCGCGACTGGTTGACGCCCCCATTCGTTTCACGGCGTTCCCGCCGCCCCCGCCGTCCACCCCCGGCGGTCCCACCCCCGGCGGCCCGCCGCTCGCTGGTTCAATATAGTGCGTCATGGATACCAGCACCACCAAGATCGCCGGCCTTGTAGCCGCGGTCGTCATCTTTATTATCGTCATCACCATCGTGCTCTGGTTTTCAAAGGAGACAATGGGCGAGCACTACGCCCATCTTCTCTGGAGCGGCTACGCCTCTGTCGTTCTTCTGAGCCTGGGCCTCGGAATCACGATGGCTGTGGGCATGATCGGCTGGATGTAACTCCTTCGTGGCGATATTATTTTGGCTAACCATGCGGGGCTTCAAACGCACAAAGTGCTGCCCAGCCCCTTTTATTTCTTTATTTTGGCCAATTGCGCGTGCGCATATTTGAAGAGCTCGCCTCACAAACATCCCACCGTCTCACTTTATCAACATGAGCCCCACAACTCCCTTTCTGGCCCCCGAGGCCCTTCTGCAGCAGCTCGCCGCGCTTATGCGTGGCGACGAGGCAGCCAACATGGACTCCTCGGTCGTGGACACTCTGGTTATGCTTGGAGACGCGGCCCGCCGCGCCCGCGACGGGCCAAACGCCCTCGCGCAGGAGCCGGCGGAGTCGATCGCAGAAAAGATCGCCGCCGCGTATGGGAAGGAGGCCGGTGACATCACCCCCCTGACCACCGGCGACCTCCTTCGCGAATGCGATCTGGCGGGCAAGCTTGTTGTTGGGTCCCCCGTACTCGACCAGTGGAGCGAGCGGGGAATCGGCATGCCGGTCGTTGTCAACGACGAGGTTCCGCTTATCCTGGAAGACTTCGCCACCGCCAACGACAACCTTCGCCAGCGCGCGTTTCCTCTCTTCTGTGACGCGCCCGAGGGGCTTCTCGCGGGCCTCTTCATTGCCGGGGGGGTGTGCCAGCGCTCGCTCGTGCACGGCTCCGCCCCCGACGGCGACGTCGACCTGTTCCCCATTCTTCCGGCTGAGCTCCACGCGGCGACGGCCGAAGAGCAGCGGGTCTGGGGCGAGGAAAAGTTTGAGAGCCTCCGGGCCCACCTGTGCGCGCTTCATGCCGCCCGGGGCGTCGGGGAGGCCCACCAGTCGCGCACGGCTAACTGTGTCACGATGGTGTTCAGCCTTCGCGACGACAACGGGGCCACGAACCTGTACGAGATCCAGTACATTCTCCGCTTCGCGCGCTCGCCCGCGCAGGTCCTCTACCGCTTCGACCTCGGCAGCGCCTCGGTGGGCTGGTGGAACGGTGAGTTTGTGTTCTCTCTGCTGGGCTCGATCGCGTACCAGCTGGGGGTGAACGTGCTGACGCTCTCGCGCCGCCGCGGAACCTGTGAGGTTCGTCTTGTCAAGTACTGGGCCCGCGGGTTTGCGCTCGCCCTTCCCGAGCTCGCGCTCGGAAGCGTCCCGACCGGGGCCTACATGACCCACCTGCCCCGTCTCGCCTTCGCCGTGTCTCGCGAGAACCGCGTGGGTGACCACCCCTTCTCCCCCGAGACCCAGGTGGCGCGGAGCAGTCACATGGAGGCGCTTTCGGGCGCCGGCCGGGCCCAAGCCCACGGCTATGGCCCGCCCCCCTACGAAAACCTCGAGCAGCTCCGCGAGTACAACCTTCGCCAGCTGCGGACCGCCGAGCGGTTTGACCGCGAGGCCTTTGGGATGGTCGCCACGCAGAACGACCTCGAGCGCGGAATTCTGACCGCCAGGCCGCGTTTCCCAGACCTCAAGCCGACCGACAACCACCGGGGGGAACGCGCAACGAGCCTCTGGGAGCTGCAGACGGCCGACCGCTTCAACCCGGTCCATCTGAAGAGAATCGGCATGGACCGGGGATTCATCATGATGGTGACCCAGCTCGTCATCGACGGCGACCTTCCGGGCGCCCGCGAGATGGTCCAGGCGTTCCGCACCCCCGAAGAGGAGCAGATCGACGCCAAGCGTCTTATCGCGCTGGAGGCCACAACTGTTCCCTACGTCTGGGGGGAGCGCCCGCCTTCCCCGGTCGACGCCGAGCGGTCCCCCCTCGTGTCCTCCGCCCGCTGGTATGGAGACTTCCACAACGCCGGGGCGCCCGCGGTCTTCCGGGTGGAGCCGCCCGCTGAGGCTCCGGTCGCCGTTGAGCCGCCCGCTCCAGCCGCAGAGTAGCCGCCGACGAGGCGCAGTCGCGTTTTTGGTCCAAAACGCTGCTTCGCGATCGCGACGGTCAACGTTTGGCGTCCCCAACACTTCCACCGGTCGATGCTCTACCCCACGGCCACCCGGGATTGAAACGCCGCCACCTCCTCTCATCGGAGCGGAACGTCACTGGCGCCGCTACGACCGAGAGGCCATCAGGCCCTGATCGACGATTTGCCCCAGGCCGATAAACTGAACGAACCACGCCATTTTTTGGATTGCGCACATTTGAAGGACCCAGCCAGCATCCTATTACTCCGTAATACAACATGTCTGACGTTCTCTCCGCTGCCAAGCTTCTCGCCCCCTTTCCCACCGGCGACACCGCCTTTCATCGCTGCACGATCCCTGAGGAAGTCGAAGCACTGGTCCGGCTCGGCCTCGACGTAAACGCGAAGACCTGCGCCGACTTGACTCCTCTTCACTCTGCGTGCGGGGATGGCCACCTCGGGGTTGCTGAAGCTTTGATCGCTGCAGGCGCGGAGGTGGACGCGACAGAGTGCGAGGGCTCGACTCCTCTTCACTTTGCGTGCGAGAATGGTCACCTCGAGGTTGCCCAAAAACTTATCGCTGTAGGTGCCGACGTGAACGCCCGCGAGCGCGCCGGCTGGACACCTCTCCACTATGCGTGCGACAATGGTCATCTTGAGCTCACCCAAACACTGATCCCTGCAGGCGCGGATGTGGACGCCCGCGGTAGCGGGGGCAGGACTCCGCTCCACTATGCGTGCAGTGGTGGTCACCTTGAGCTCGCCCAAGCGCTGATCGCGGCAGGCGCGGACCTGAACGTCGGCGATATCAGAGGCATGACTCCTTTCGCCTTCTGCGCGGCCGACGAACTGAAGGCGCTCTTCGCTCCGAAGGGGGGTAAGACTCTCCTCACGGCCCTGAAGGAGCTGCTTACCCAGTACGAGTGAGCCGCTCTGCTTTTTTAGCTTGACGCGCTCAGATCGTACAGGATTTCGACCGGCGGGGAGAAGCGCGCCCCACCCGGAAAGTGAATTTCGTCTGGGTTCGAGATCGCGCGCATGGAGCCGATGAGCGCGGTTTCTGGTAGTGGCTTTCCATTTCGGTGGGCGCCGGCGGCGTTGAGCATCCGGTTCACATGCTGGCAACAGTGGAGCGAGCGGGGGCGCCAGAGCCCCAATCCCGCGCCCGCGATCTGGTCAAGCGGCGTCGCGAATTTTCGGTTGTCGTCGAACGCGGCCCGAGCGATCTTTTCTTCCTGCGCCGCGGACAGCGGGCGGTCGAGCCGCGCGACAAACGCCCGCCCGGGATAGTCGCGGAGCCGAAGGGCGAGCGGCAAGACGGTGGTGCCAGGAGGTACGCGCTCGAACGCGCTTGGGGGCAAAACCTTTCCCCCGGCCGACGCGGGAATCGCCGTTTTGCGCAATACCGGAACGCCCGGTCGGCTTATTTCTGCGATGTGCGGAACACCGCCGACCATGAGCACGACCCCGGCGTGGCTGTACGGCGAAAGAGTCGCCCATTTGATCGGGGCGTTGAACGCCGACGAGTCAAACAGCAGCAGGTCGCCGGTGCGAAATTGGAGCCCCGAGTACAGCCGCCGCGCGTATCGCCGCCGGCGCTGCTCGCTCCGATACACCGAATTTTGGGCCCATATCACGAGCAGCACGAGCACCACAAGCGCCGCCAAGACCACAAGTTTGGGGTTCATTTCGTTCTATACTCGCGCAGTCGTGGTTTTGTGTGCTCGGCTTTGAATAAAGGGCAGCTCCCGTGGGGGGCAAAGCCCAAATAAAGGGCAGCTCCCGTAGGGGGCGGTCCCCCTTTTTTACTCAGCATCCAGATCGTACAGAATTTCGACCGGGGGCTCGTATCGCGCGCCGCCGGCGAAGCGAATTTCGCCCGGTTTCGCGATCGCCCGCATTGAGCCAATGAGCGCGGTCTCCGGAAGCGGCTCTTTGTTTTGCAAATCTGGCCCGCCCATCCGGTGGGCCCCGGCGGCATTGAGCATTCGGCTCACATGCTGGCAGCAGTGGAGCGAGCGGGGGCGCCAGAGCCCAGCCCCCCCGCCAACGACCTGGTCAAACAGCGACGCAAACTGCCGGTTGTCGTCGAACGCGGCCCGGGTGATCTTTTCTTCCTGCGCCGCAGACAGCGGGCGGTCGAGCCGCGCAACAAACACCCGCCCGGGATAGTCGCGGAGCCGGGAGTCCAGGGGGAGCACCGCCACCCCGCGGGGCATGTACACAAACGCGTTTTCGGGAAGCGGCACGTCCCCGGGAACGTTTTGGGTCCCGGGCTTGCGGACAAAGGCCGTGGTCGGAAGGTTGATTTCCGCGATGTAGGGCTTGCCGTCGATCACGAGCACGACCCCGGCGTGGCTGTACGGCGAAAGGGTCGTCCACTTGATCGCGAGGCTGAACGACGACGAGTCAAACAGCAGCAGGTCGCCGGTGCGAAGCCCGGGGCGGAGCCCCGAGTACAGCTTCCGCGCGTACAGGCGGCGGCACTGCTCGGCGCGGTACACCGCGTGGCGGGCATACGCGACCCCCGCGACGAAGACCACGATCACGGAGAGAACGACGACGACCGCCAGGATCCACCACTTTGCGTCCATCGCCACTATACTCGCGGAAGCTGTACTCGCGCCGAGGCCACTATACTCGCACCGGCGCCACGCCTGATTGGACGGCATCGCCCATTTGGTGCGACACCATGAGCCTGGACGAAAAATACACCGCGTTGTGCGAACTCGCACGGGATCTCGCGCTCGCGCACGAAGAGAATCCCCGCGTTGTCCCGTCCCTCGAGACCTGCAAAGAGTTGTGGAACGCGCTGGGTAGCGAAATTCACATGCAAGAATTGTCGGCGCAGTACGAGTTCGTAACCTACACCCGCAATGACTTTGGCCGGGCCCGCGATAGCGAAAAGTGGCAGGAGTTTGCGTACTGGGTGGCGCGGGTGTTGTGGATTTATGATCAGCAGGTACCCAACAGCACCAACATCAGAGGGGCGATAGGGGCGCTGGTCGCCGGTGCCATATATAATGATCGGCTCGATATGGCGTACGATCTGCTAGCGCGCTGGATGGGGACCACTCACGGCGCCCAACTCGCACAAGAGCTGCACCACAGACTGGGCGCCAGATTTTGGAAGTGGAAAGCCCAGAAATACGGCATGGGGAAATCACTTGAGCCCCATTCCCGCGATTCGGCCCTCTGCTGGGCCCGCGTGTGTGTGGCAACCAAAAACTACCCGATGCTCGGAGTGTTTCAAGACCGGAGCCACGGGGAGCGCGAGCTAACCGCCGCAAGCTTCCTCCAAAATATCCCATTGCGCTTGGATCGGATTCTTGTGCGTTTTATCTGCACCAATTTCGACTTTGTCCAGGTCGCGGACGGGCGCATGACGAAGAGCGCGTGTGGCTGACCACCGGCGACGATTAGACGCCCCGCTCGTTTTTGGGCAAGATGAGCGCTGACGGTCTTCTTTCGGGGCTGGTGGACGCGGCATACCGTTTTACTCTTCGGATCGCGCGCGAAAAAGTGGCGGCCGCTGGCTGGTACGAGTTCGAAGAGGTTCTCGCACAAGCCTCCGAGACCCGTGTTACCCCCCAAAACGTGGAAGACGCCCGGGTGTTCGGGGGACTAATATACAGCCGGTTTGTTGGTACCCCAGAGGGTACCCCGCCGCCGCCGGTGTAGCTACTCGGGGTTCGAAAGGGTCTCGCGCGCGCGGGTCGCCGTTTGGGTCGGCATCGCGCGGCCGGTCTTGACTGGGGGGAGGGCCGAAAGGTCGATCGGGTCGCCGCGTTCAAGCCCGATCACAAAGACGGCCATCTCGTGAGTCAGCGGCAGCCGCCGCAAATGGAGGCTCTTGATCGCGAGCGGGGTCGTGTTTTGGGCGCACGCCGCGAGGCGCGCGAAATCATCGGCGAGAGCGGCCGAGCGCATGTTCATGGTCGGAGACGAATCCATCTCCGGTATATTACCCCGGTGGCCTGGGCGGCCCCAGTTAAAGCGCCGCCGCTTTTTGGTGACACCATGGCTGCCAGCACGCCCACGCCCAAGACCGACACGGGTCCCATCGCGGGGTTCTACATCGCCCGTCATCCGTGGCTGGGCCGCATCGCTGGCGACGCGCTGCACAAGGTCGGCCACACCGGGGACCTCCGCGCCCGGCTCCAGGACGACGCCTATGTGACCTGCTACCCCCCCGGGTGGACGTTTGCCGCGACCTTTGAGACCCCCGACAAGGAAACCGCCTGGCTGCTCGAAAGCGCGGTTCTTGACTGTGTTGGAGCGGCCCGGCTCGCCCCCCGGGAGCTTGTCGCGCTGACCGCCGACCAAATCCGGGGGATCGCTCGGGCAGCCGCGGGGGCGCTGGGAATCGAAGCGACCGAGCGCACCACCCCCGAGTATGTGGCGAGAACGCGGGCGCGCGTCGGCGGGACCAGTGGAGGCAGTGGCACCGGCGAGGCCGCGCTCTATTCTGCGGAGGCCCGCGGCAAGGTCGCCCACCTGCGCATTGAAACCGCCCCCGCAACTCTTGCGACGCTCATGCCGGCGACACCCGCAGCGCCACGCGCGTCCGTGCCCGCGGCCACCGCCACGCTGGCCGCCGAAATTGTTGAGCGCGCCGCTGCGCTTCAGAAGCTAAAGCCCGGTCGGGACGAAATATTTGACGACACCCGCATCGACGCCCCGCCCCCGGAGTTGGAAAACTTTGTGTGCGAGGCTCGCGACTACCAGCAGGAGGCCATCACCGACTCCCTCGCGATGCTAAACACAGACCGCCGCGCGATTCTGCAGATGGCGTGCCGCAGCGGCAAGACCTTTGTGGCGTGGCGGGTGCTCCGGGAGTATCTCGCGGGCGCCGCGAACGACACACCCCACAACGTGCTGTTTCTCGTGCCCAGCCTCGGGCTTCTCGCGCAGACCGCCCAAAAGCTGATGGCATACGCGGCGGCCGACGGCCGGGCGTTCCCCACGCTGTTTGTGGGCTCGGACACGCGGCCCATACCGCTGCCGGGCGGCCGCGCTCAGCCAATGACGACCGACCCCGCCGCCATCGCGGAGTTTCTCGGGGGGGAACCGGGGCGCCTCGTCATCTCGACCTACCACTCGTCCCCGCTGCTTCCGGACGTGTTTGGGCTCGCGGTGTTCGATGAGGCCCACCGCACGACCGGCCCCCGAAAGGTCGGGCACTTCAATTACGTCCTGCTAAACCACACGGGCCCGCGGCGGCTGTTCATGACCGCGACCCCGGTCTTCGGAAAGAAGGGCACCGACCTGATGATGTCCGACGAAAGCGTGTACGGTCGCGTCGCGTACCACTACCACCTCCGCCGGGGAATCGCCGCGGGCTACATCACCGACTTCAGGCTCGTGTTTGTGGGCGGGGACGCGACCGCCGAGGAAGCCGATGAGGCCGCCGCGCTCGCCGGGGCCAAGCGAGCCAAGCGAGCCAAAAAACCGGCCGGGGAGCCCGCATCCGGCGAGCCCGCAACCGGGGAGCCGGTAAAAGTGCCGAAGGTCGGCTACTTTGGGTCCCCCAAGACGCTCGCCCGCCAAATCGTCGCGGCGATGGGGCAGATCGACCGCCTGCTCGTATTCTCGCTGCTGATCGCTGACGCCCGCGACATCGCGCGGGAGGTCGAAACGCTGGTGGCCGCCGGGGCCCTGGGGGGAGTCGCTCCGTTTGACTGCGTGCTCGCCCACTCCAACTGCAGCGACCGGGAAAAATCCGAGTCGCTCGCGCGGCTGTCGGCCGGAGACGGCCGGCGGGTAGCCCTCTTCAACTGCAAAATGTACCAGGAGGGCACCGAGGTGCCCCCGCTGCAGGGGGTGTTCTTCGCGTGTCCCCGGTCGTCGCTCCGCGACATCATCCAGATCCTGTGTCGGCCGCTCAACCGCTACCCCGGAAAGGAGATCGCGTATGTGTTTATTCCGGTCCTCGCCGTTGCCGGGGAGGACCTGAACTCGCCGGCCGCTCTTGGCCGGTTCGCCGCGACCACCCCGATCATCGACGCGCTTCTCAAGGAGGACCCAGCCCTTTACAACCACCTCCTGGATCCCAGCCGGGACTACCCTCTTGAGTGGATCGAGGCGGGAGGCCCGGCCGCCGCCGGACTTTCCCCCGACCGCCGCCGGGCCCTGCTCCAGCAGATCCGGCGAGTGACCCGCTCGCGGCCCAACTCGCTCCTGAAGGGCGCCGACACCGGGGACCGCATTCTCGCGATCGACCAGGCCCCCTGGGACGTGATCGTGGAGCACATCCGCGACTTCTATGTTGGCCGGCTCCGACGGTACCCCAAGACGACGAGCAAGGACTTCATGCCCTACGGCGAAATACATATCAACATCAGCAACTGGATGAGCAACGTCCGGGCGCGCTGGCACGGCTGGGGTAGCAAGAAGCTCTCCGCAAAAGAGCGCCGCGACCTCGCCGCGCTTCCCGGCTGGGCCCCGTATGGAGAGTACGGGCCGTACCCCGCACAAGAGTGTCTCAACTTTCTGGAACACTGGCTTGAGACCCACGATGGGGTCCCACCCCTCGTAGAGATTAACCGGGGAGGGTTTGTCGGGCTCGACGCGACCCCAATGGAGCGCCTTTCGGGGCTCCTCATGCAGGTGAACCAGAACGACTACTCGGGGGTGATGACAAAGCCGGTGAGCGAAATGTTCTCCCGGCCGGATTTGGTCGGGGTGCCCGGGGAGATCGCGCGAATCGCTGCCCGGTTTGGGCTGGTGTGGCCCAAGCCCCGTCGGCCCGACGGTCGCACCTTTACAGACAGCACCGGCAAAAACACCCCGGTCCAGCACATGACCTTCATTCAGAAAGCGAATTACCAATTCAAGTGCCTGAAGGAACGCGCCGCGCGGTTGGGACAGACTGACCCCTATATCGCCAAATGGTTCCCGGGCTACCCCGAAAAGCACTACCGCCAGGAGACGCTCGAAACGATTCGCACCGGCATCGCGCCAAAGGCCCCACCGGGATCGGGCAAGCGCAAAAAGAAGCGCGCGGCAAATAAGCGCGCGCCAATTGGCCTGGCGACAGCGGCCGCGCCGGCGGTTCCGTACGAACAAACTGACCGCGCGGCCGCCGCCCGCGCCCGGGGACTCGCTCGCCGAGCCAGCTGAGCGCAGCGACCGGGCTTCACATTTTTGAATGGCCCGCGCCGGAAATATCGCATTGCGCGGCGCCCACCAAAAATGGCCTACAACTTTGACAGAGACGAGACGAAGGCCCCCCAGCGCACAATTTCGCTCACTTTGCAAACCTTGGGAAGCCGGGGAGTCGCGCGGGTGCTCCCGGAACTGTTTGCGGTCTGGGAGGCCCACCGGCCCTTCGTCGCGGAGGAACTTGTGTTGCTGGAGTTCATTGAGTGCTTTGACGCGCTAAACGCGCTGAACCTGATCAGCATCGCCGATATGGTCGACGCCGTCACCGAAGAAGACCTCTCGCCGGCGGTGGTTCCCTGGATGGTAGCCGCGCACTCCGACTGGTTCAAGGAGAACCGCGCCAAGCGCGACGAGATGTTTAGCGCGCTCGCGGCCCAAGAGGCCTGCGACGAACTGCTTGTACTCGTCCGCGCGTGCGGAGTGTCTCCCGACCGCTTGGCGGAGCTCACCAGGTACCACTTCAACGACGCGCTGGACCTCGTTGAGGCGCTCGCAGCGGCGGCCGAGTATGTGGACACTTGGTGAGATGTGGAACCGACTACTTTTTGGAACAATGGGCGCACGCGGCCAGAACGGCCACTTCTGGCAGCCACGGGCACGTCCCGTGGCGGTACACAAGCCGGTGGGCCGCGAGCTCGGCCGGAAATTCGGTTCCCGATGGGCCTCTCTCCAGCAATTCGCGGCCCACCCGACAGGACTGGCATTCGGCCCGCGCGCTGGAGAGCCGGTCTCCGGCCCACTGGAGACGAACGTCCCCCGCGGGGGTGCGCACAAGGGCCTCGACAAGCGCGATTTCGCTCCCCCGGCGAAATGACAAAAGCTGGGCCGGCGCGGAAAGCGGGCGATTCGCATCGATCTCTGGGCCAATCGCCACAACAATCGTGCCGTCCAGCGAGGCAACCGGCACCAGCTTGAGCCCGCGAACAGTGCGGCCATTTTCGCCGATGGGCCGGACCTGGAGGGGCACTGGGCCCCGTCCATTATTGGCCGGCGCCTGACGGCCAAAGGGGGGGGACTCGCGCTTGACGGCAGCTGAGTCTTCCATTCGGCGCGTACTAGACCGCCGCGGCATCAATATAGTCTCCCGCGAACCGTTCAACCAAGATGCAACCTGACTCCGGAGACATTGTGGCCGCCGCCACCCGGGTGACCATCCACGACGCGGCCATCGCGGCGAAGGCCCAAAACACCTATGAGACCGAGAACGCCGCCGCCCAGGTGGCCGCCCAGGAGGCCCACTTCTGGCGTGCGATCATGGGCTGGTGCAACCAGTCCGAGGACTGCGACTGCCTCCGCGAGACCGAGAAGACTTTCATGTGCGAGGATACGGCGCTCGTATCCGCCGACTGGCTCACCGCCGCTGAGGCCGCGCTGACCGCCCAGGGATTCACCGTCACCCGCGACGCGAACACCCGCAAGTTCACCGTGGCCCAGGCCTAAGTGGCCCAGGCCTAAGTGGCCCAGGCCTAAGTGGCCCAAACCATCAACTTGACTCCTTTTTAGTAAAAGGGGGCAATGCCCCCACGCTTGGCCAAAAAGTATATTCGCACCAGACGCCTTTTTTGGCCGCCGTTAGACCCCCCAGACGCAGCCGCAGGAACGAACGATGAGCGTGGCCGCCCCGTCTGAATCGGCCTTTAATTCGCTGCTTGGCGCCTCTTGGGCCGCTACCCCGGAGCTTGACTTCAGCGGCCGGCGGCTCGCAAAAATTGTGGACGTCTACGATGGCGACACCTGCACCGCTGTGTTCTGGTTTGGAGGAAACCTGGTCCGATCGCAGCTTCGGCTTGAGGGGTTTGACTCCCCGGAGATGCGGGCCGGTCGGGGGCGCGAGCTGGAGCCCGGCGAAAAAGAAAAGGCCACGGTGTGCCGCGACGCCCTCCGCGCGCTGGTACTGAACCGCATTGTCGCGGTCGAGTTTGGGCCCAGCGACAAGTACGGCCGGGCGCTCGCTCGCATCCACGCCGGGGTGCTCCGCGGCGCGGCCGACGATATTGCGCGGCTTACCGCGGTGTGCGGGGGCGGGTCCGAAGCCAGCAGAGGAATTGTCAGCCGCGCGGGCCACTGGCTGCGTGACCGAATTGCGGGGAGCCCCAGCGCGCCGGACCGCGACGAGGCCCGCGAAGTGCTCGGCCAGCGACTGGCGGCGGCGGCGGCCGAGGACCTTCCCCGCACCACCGATCTGCGCGGCCGGGGGCTCGACGACCTGCTTAATATCAACCGCTGGATGCTCGCAAAGACGTGCTCCGTCCCCTACGCGCCCGAGGCCGTCGCATTTTCGGTGCAGGTGGGCGCTCGTCTCAGCGAGGCCGCGTACGCCGAAATGCGGGCGGCCACCCGCGAGTCGACCACCGAGTTTGAGCTTGTCGGCTCGACCTTTGCCAAGATCATCAAGGTGTACGACGGCGACACCTGCACCGCCGCGTTTGAGTTCAACAACCGCGTTGTGCGGGTCAACATTCGCACCGTGGGCTACGATTCCCCGGAGATGCGGGCCGGTCGGGGGCGCCTGCTGGAGCCCGGCGAAAAGGAAAAGGCCATCGCGTGTCGCGACGCCCTCCGCGCGCTGATTCTGAACCGCATCGTTGTTGTCGATTTCTTGTCCAATCCTGACCACCACAACTACGGCCGCGCTCTGGGCCGGATTCACGCCCGAGTGGGCAGCCCCCGTGCCCGCCCCCGGGGAAACCCCCTGATCGGTGGCGGTGCCAGCGCCCCCGAGTGTGTCCGAAAGGCCGACGCGGTCGGAGTCGCGGATCTGGGCCGTCGCAACATCCGCCTCGGGGGGCTCCTCAACGTCAACGAGTGGATGCTCAAAAACACCGACTCGGTCGCGTATTCGGTGTGAGGCCCTCGTGCAGTCGGACTTTTTGGGCACGCGCCGCTGGGCATGTGTGCAGCAAACGGTGACTCTCGCGCGAAAGCGGACGGCCGCTCCGGATTGAAACTCCCGGGCCGTATGAGCAAGTCCACGAGTGAATGAGTTCCCTTGTTCGCGCCACACGACGACTCGCGATTTGCGATGAGACCGGTCTCGCTGGAATCTCCGATCCGATGGAGATCGACAGTCCGAACGACAGTCCGGAAAGCAGCCCAAGCGGAAGCCCGAACGAGGATTTGTGCGAGTGCTACCACGCGTTGGCCGAGGTAATGTTCGACACCGACTTTGGGGCGGTGGTGGGCCTCATCCGACAGTACCGGTTTTCGGGCGCCGAGCTCACTAAATTTGCTGCGGCCCATGGCGATCCGGGAATTCCAGCCGTGGCCCTGCTCGCTGCCGAAACCGGCCAAACCGATCGGCTCCACTTCTTCTTCTCCCGCGGCGCCGCCGCTCCTCCGTCGGGCCCCCAGCTTCCTCCGCCCCGCGCGCTCAACAATGAATGTCTGTACCGCGCGGCGGTGGGCGGGCACCTCGAAACAGTCGAGTATCTGCTGGAGCCTCTCGGCGGGGGTCTTACCGCGGAAGACGCGGTCGCCACGCTCGCCCGAATTCGCGAGACTCTCGGCGACGACCCCCCAGAGCTCTGGAAGCGCCCGGACATCTACAGCCTACTCGACCAAAAATAAAAGGAGGGTGCCCGCGCTTGACCAAAACAAAAGGGCCCTTTTGAACCCTCGGCGAAGATCCCCTTAAACACTTGATGAAGGATACTGTTTGAATCGCCTGCGCTTTTTGTAACGATGTCTTTGCATGAGGCCGCCAAAGCCGGCGATCTTGTCAAAGTTGAACGGTTGCTTGCCGCGGGCGCCGAAATTGACGCGCGCGATGACTGGGACAGGACTCCGCTCCATGAGGCCAGCTATCAAGGTCACCTAAAAATTGTCACTAAACTGCTCGCCGCGGGCGCCGACATTGACGCGCGCGGCGACGGCTGGACTCCGCTCCACTTGGCCTGCAGATATGGCCACTCAAAAGTTGTCCACGAGCTCCTGGAGAGAGCCGCCAAGACAGACGCACGCACTCTCAACGACTGGACTCCGCTCCACTACGCCTGCCACTACGGTCACCTAGAAATTGTCCGCGCGCTCCTGGAGAGAGCCGCCGAGATTCACGCGCGCAATAGCGACGACTCGACTCCGCTCCACGAGGCTTGCTTTAGTGGCCACCTAAAAGTTGTCCATGTGCTCCTGGAGGGAGCCGCCGAGATTGGCGCGCGCAATCGCGACGGCTGGACTCCGCTCCACTTCGCCTGCTGTGGTGGACACTCAGAAGTTGTCCGCGAGTTGCTGGAAAGAGGCGCCGACATTGACGCGCGCAACATCGCAGATGAGACTTTGCTCCATACCGCCTGCTATGGTGGCCACCTAGAACTTGTCCGCGAGCTCATCAACAGAGCCACCGAAATAGACGCGCGCGACAACAACGGCAAGACACCACTCCACCACGCCTGCCATGGTGGCCACCTAGAAGTTGTCCTTGAGTTGCTCAGCGGAGGCGCCGAGCTAGACGCGCGCGACATCAACGGCTGGACTCCGCTCCACGAAGCCAGCGATGGTGGCCACCTAGAAAATGTCCGCGTGATGCTAGCCGCGGGCGCCGAGATTGACGCGCGCGATAACGGGGGGTGGACTCCGCTCCACTGGGCCTGCTTGAATGGCCACACCGAAACCGCAGCGGACCTGATTTTGAGAGGCGCCAACCGCTTCATCGAGAGCAACGACGGAAAGCCTCCGGTCAAACTGACCAACAACCCCAAAATTCGCGCCCTGTTCGAGCCGGCAGTAAAGTCCGCGTGTTAACTTTTTGAATGAAGCCCCTGGTGGGTCTCGCAGGCCCGAGAGTGGAACCGTCTGGATTTCCGCCAATTATGTAGTGCTATTCAAAAAAGTTACGCCCGCCGCCCCGCAAGACACACCAGGGGTCAAAGGGGGGCAATGCCCGTGTTTAGCCTAGCGTGTAGTTCAAAGGGGCGGAACCTTTTAGTACGAAAGGAAGATGTCGTGAACAACCCAGTCATTTGCGAGAGTGTCGCCAACATCAGTGCCGTCGCGCTCAAGGAACAGCGCAAATGGTCGATTTGCCGCCAGGGCGCCGATTGCGGGAGCGGTCAGCGTAGCGGAGGCGACGGTGTTGCCGGCCGCGACGGTCGCAGCCGAAAGCGCGCCGACGTAGGTTGGCGCTGAGGCGGCGACAGAGGCGCCCACCCCCAGATCCTGGAAGCCGAGGCGAACTTGGGCCGTGCCCGCGCCACCAGACGTGAAAACTACTCGGACGGTGGGGAGCGTGCCGGTGTAGCCCAGGGGAGTGGCCGTGGACCACACGCCCGCAGACACTGTCGCCGGAGCGTGCACTACCGCCGCCGCGGTTCCCATAAATCCGTAGCTTCCTATTGTGGCCGGGCCTGTGATGTCCTGCACGTCACTGGCCGTGAGGTGGGTGGTACCCAGGGAACCCCCGGCGGCCGCGGTGGCCTGGCTCGCGCGGTAGGGAAGCACGAGAAGGTCCCCGGCGGTCAGCACCTGCGCGATGGGGTTGTTGAAGTTGGGGGAAGCCGGGGGGGCAGAAACGAGCCCCCCGGCAACGGTCGCGCTCACATACAGGTAGGTGCCGACCGGGCCCAGCCCGTGGGCCGGAAAGGGGAAGGGCCCGTTGTTCGAAACACAGAAGGTGTTCGCGTCGATGATTTCCACCGCGAGGTGGGTGCCGATCGTGTTCACGTCGTTGGCCTGAGCGAGGGCCCACGCTCCCGTCGCGTCGTCGAGAAAGACGGCCTCGCCGAGGCTGATCCCGTGGGCGGCCTGGACGACCTCAAAGGTGGAGCTGTTGGAGTCGATGGTGATTTCGGTGGCCGTGCTTGTCAACGTTACGTCCTTCCCGGCGACGAGCGACTTGAAGGGGAGCAGGACGCCCATGTTGGGCCCGATGAAGACCCCCTCTCCGGCGCCCAGATTGGTGCCGGTGTTTACTTCGCCACCACCGCCGCCGGCTCCACCGGTCGTGCCGTTGTACATCCAGAAGGTCACGGTGAAGGGCGCGGTCACCCCGGTGGGAAGCCCGGTGGCGGCCCGAGTCTGGCCGTCGGGAAGCGGCGCGTTCTGAGGAAACTCAAGAGTGTGGTTGACACCGTCGATCGTCCACACCTGGGGGTTGAAGGGCACAACCGCCCCGGTGGAATCGCGGAGCACTGGCTGGTAGGACCCGTCGGCGCCCCAGGAGCCGGGAATCACCTCCATGATGCTCATCGCCGGAGTCGTTTCGAACACGAGGGCGCCGGTCGCCGTGTTGTTTGCGACCTGCGTCAGGGGGAGCTCTTTGCGAAGGGTGACCCTTAGGGAAGTAGCCCCGTCGATGTTCGTCGCCTCGGGAACCGGGTTCACGTCCGGAATGTCCGTGACCGGATCGGTCTCGTTCCAAATCTCGCTGGGGGTGATGGGAAACCGGTACCCGGCGGTGCGGTTCGAGCGGTACTCATGATGAAACCCGCGGGTGTGGAGGGCCTCGATAAACAGAGGGGGCTCTGGCCCCGGTTCGCTCTTGTCGGTCATCGCTGCTACCTACGGAACCGCCGCACTATAATAAGAGCGCGGGCTCGGCCCAAAAAGCGTTGTACGCCCGAGGCGTAATTTGGGTCAAAATCGCGCCAGACACTGGCTATTCGCGCTTGCATTCGGGGGACGGTGGCGGCGTGTCTGACGTGTCCGGCGTGTCTGACGTGTCCGGCGTGTCTGACTCACTCCAGTCAATCATCCAGTCGACCGCCATCAGCTCCCGAGGGGTGAGCATGGCATTCTCAAAGGCCGCGGCGGGTATGGGCGCCGGGAAGGGCGGCCGAAGTGGAGCCGGCCCTTCGAGGCCCTTTGAGATCATCTCGCAATACTCCGCGTTTTTCTCGGCCGGGATCTTGAACTGGGCGCCGTCCGTCTCGCCAAACAGGAAGCCCGCGTCGCTCACGAGGGTGCGAGTCATTTGGAGCGCGGGTCCGAGGGACCGGAGCCAGCGCGCGATGTTCATGGCGGCGTCGGGCTCAAAGTTGGGGTTATTCGCGAGAGCCGCGAGCGTGTTTCCCCCCGCGGCCACAAGGGCACTGCTGATCTCGGGAGCGGGGGGGGCGTCCTCCACTTCCCAGTCCGCGATCATGAACCAGATTGACGCGATCTCGGCCGGCGTGCGTGGGGCCGCCGCAAGAAGGTCCCCGGAGTTGATTTTTTGGAGATCGGCGGGGATTGTCGCCGGCTCCAGAAGGGCCTCCCGCAGCCGGTTGTTGAATTCGCGCTTCACTTGGCCTGCGGGAATGTGCCACGATCCGTGGTTGTTGGGATCGGCCTCGCCCAGCTCGCGAGCAAGGGCCTCCTTAGCGGCGCGAATCGCCGGCCCCTGCGCAAACGCCCATTTGGAGTAACGGGTCACGCGGAGCAGCGCCTTGGGGCCCAGGCGGGTGCTCACCAGCTTCTCGAGGGCCGGCCCGGCTTCGTCGATGTCCAGAAGAGTAAGAGTGACCATCGTGTGTACTGTTGGGTGTGACCCTCCAATCTGGAAACATGCACTGTCGAGGTGGGCCGAAATCATGAAAGACAAAAATGGACGCGTCTAGCGCTTGACGGCACGTTTCAGGTACTCCCGCACCGTGGGATTTTGCAGGACCGCGGGGCTGCGGGTGAATAAGGCGGATTCGGGATCGGGGGCGCGTGGAGTCGCTGCAGCCCGCCGCCGCCGATAGGCGCGAATTTGGCGGACTTCCTGGGACGTGCGCGGGTGGGCCTCGTGACAAAGCATTATGGTTATGATTACCGGTTCGGCCCAATCAAAAAGTGCCAAACTGTTGGAGGCGGGCTGCACATTTACAATCGCCCGTGTCATGAGGTACATGGGGCCGATCGAGCGAAAGCTCGAAGTGACTGAACGCGAGAACATTGTTAAGTCCATCAAGGGGTTTGATACCGACGAGAGGGACTTCCTCATTCGCATGCTGGGGCTCGATGTCACCGAGCTGAACCCGCGTAAGCCCACGCCCACGCTCGGCTCTCTTCTCCGCGAGCGCGTTTGCGCGATCTTCACTGGCCTGTGGGCGGCCACCCTCGGTGTCGTGTGGAACTTTGTCTTCCACACGGCTGTCGGCGTTGCGGTGAGTAAGCTCGCCGCCGTTGCGCTCGTCCATGCAATTGTGTGGGCCGCGTGGACCGCGCTTGTTGGTCCCGTGCCTCGCGTTGTCCTGTGCTTTGTCTACAGTTCGATTCTGACGGTAAGCGTGTACGCCTGGTTGTTTGTCCAGCAGCTGCCGCAGCCGCCCGCCCGCGTCAAAATGTACACCCCGTTTCTCGCCCCAACCCTGGGTGGCACCGTGTACAACGACGCGCCGCAGATGGGATGCCGTTGCCCCCAGTGGGCCTTCCGCTGCCCCAAGAAGGGCTTCGCCAGCAACACGATAGGCACCGACGCCCCGAGACCCACAAGTCGGTGGGGCGTGTTTCCCAAGTGCGACGCCATGAAGACTCCTGTTGCGAACGGACCTGTCACGAAGACACCTGTTGCGAACGGACCTGTCACGAAGACACCGGTTGTGCACGGACCTGTCGCGAACGGACCTGTCGCGAAGACACCTGTCGCGAAGGGATCCGTTGCGAACGAACCTGTCACGAAGAGGCACATTGCGAACGAACCTGTCACGAAGAGGCACATTGCGAATACACCCGTTGCGAAGGCGCCCGCTGCGAACGACCCTGTTGCAGAGGCGCATTCCGTGAAGCTATCCGAGGCCCAGGAGGAAATTCGTCGACTGATCAATCGGAATGAGGGGCTTCGCAAGCTTATTGAGCTGAGCAAGCCCGACGAAACGTACATGCACTTTGCTTTGGACGAGTTGCGTAGGTAGACGGCGTACACGTGTTCGACCAAAATAAAAGTAACACAGCCCCATTGACATGGTTGGCCACACATGGGCCGTGCCCTTTTGAATCCCACAGTTGGCCAAAAAAGACTGCGCTTCTTTTACGTCCCCACTGTTGACCAAAAAAGACTGCGCTCCTTTTGAAACCCGGTGAGTCTCGGGGCGCGCCCGCTCTTTTTTTGCCAATTCACATGTCCTTGACGCGCAGAGTGAGAGCCTCGAGGTTTGAGCTGAGAGCCTCGAGGTTCTGCTTCATGGCAGCCAGCGCGGCGAGGATATGGACGTCCAAGGAGAACGTCTCTTCAATCCACTTCTTGGTGTCTCCATGGACTGGGAGGTTCTTGAAATCGCCTGCGGTCAGAGTGAACTTCTCGTGAAACCACTTCAGGATTTCCAATGCGCTCTCGCCCACCGCTACGTAGAACACGGATCCGCGACCTCGGATGTATTCTCGGGTCAACTCAAACGTCTCCACGAGCCACTTGACAGTGCTCAGGTTGCCACTCTCAATCGCGCACACAAGCGGGAGCCTATCCTTTCGCATGACCTCCTCGCGGGTGTACTGGAGATGCTTCGAGAACATCTTGCTCACTTCTTCCGAACCCCCGAGGGCATAGCAGAAGACGGGATATTTGCCTTCCATAAGCTCCTTCCTGCTGAAGTCACAGGTCATCAGCAGGAGATTGCAGTAGTGGAGATGACCATGTTCAGCGGCGGTTCCCAGTGCCTTGACGAGGGCGTCGCGCTGGAAATTGAAGTCCATCATCAGGCGGGGTAGCGCCTTGAGGTCTCCGGCCGCAGCAGAGATAGAGAGCGAGAGGTTCTCGCGTGAGGTCGCGTTCATCTTGGTGTTCATCATTGTGCGCGGGTTCTGATCGGAATAGCCGCTTCAAACGTGCTGCCAGTACTTATCGGGATGTGCGCTTCAAACGGGACGACCGGCAAAAAGCATTGTGTTCCAGGCGGTGTCAGAACAACTTACGCCAGGAATGCGCGCCAGGGCGCGAAGTAGAACTCGGTGGCGGAAACGCGCTGGCCGACCGGGTTGTTGTAGGTGCCGCTGGCGGGGATCGTGGCCTGAACAAGGCCGGGCTCGGTGGGCCCGGTGGCCGTGCTCGCGTACACATAGTCGCCGGTTGTTGGCGCGCCGCCGCCCTCGCCGGAAATGAGCGTCGGGAGGGCGCTGAAGATACCCCAGTGGCCAATGATGTAGTCGCCGGTAACGGCGGAAATCACCTTCACCACGATGGCGGTCGCGAGCGTGGTGGCGCCCGCGGCGTCAGCGCTGGCCTGTTCCCAGAGCCCGGTGACCCTGTCGTAGTACACGACTTCGCCAACCGCGAGGGCGGAGGCGCCGGTCGGGCCCACCCCTTCGGTGACACAGCCGGTGATGTTCAGGCGGTCCGTCGTGTCCTCGTCGATGACGATGTTGTCCCCGTCCTCGATGGTCTTGATGTCTATCGTGGTGCCACCGCCGCTGATGCCGGACTGGACATCAAAGGAGCCGCCACCCACGCTGATAACACTGGTGACCGTGCCGCCGCCGCTGGCCGCGGTCCAGGAAAGCACTCCCGTGCCGTCGGTGGTGAGCTGCTGGCCGACCGTGCCGGGGTTGACGGGAAGCGTGAGCGTGTAGGTCGACGTGGCGACGGCGGGCGGGGCGATCGTGATCGTGGCGGTGCCCGCGCCGGACTCCTCAAACAGAATTCCGCCGGAGCCCATCGTGAGGACGTCGGTCGTCGTGAGGTCGGTGTCGCGCCACACCGCGCCGTTGAAGTAGAAGACGTCGCCAGTCGTCGCGCTCGAAATCGTCACGTCGGTGAGCGAGTTGAGATCGGTCGCGAACGTTGTCCAGGTCGTCACGCCCGCGCCATCGGTGGTGAGCGCCTGGCCCGCCGTGCCGTCATCGGGGGGAAGAGTGAGCGTGTAGGTCGCCGTGATCGCGGCGGGCGGAGCGATCGTCACGGTGTCGGTGCCCGCGCCGGACTCCTCAAACAGGATGCCACCGGAGCCCATCGTGAGGACGTCGGTCGTCGTGAGGTCGGTGTCGCGCCACACCGCGCCGTTGAAGTAGAAGACGTCGCCGGTCGTCGCGGACGAAATCGTCACGTCGGTGAGCGAGTTGAGATCGGTCGCAAAGGACGTCCAGGTCGTCACGCCCGCGCCGTCGGTGGTGAGCGCCTGGCCCGCCGTGCCGTCATCGGGGGGGAGAGTGAGCGTGTAAGAGGCCGTGATCGCGGCGGCCGGAGCGATTGTCACAGTGTCGGTGCCCGCGCCGGACTCCTCAAAGATGATGCCGCCGGCGCCCATCGTAAGAACGGTCGCTGTGCTGGGGTCGGTGTCGGCCCAGTTGGTTCCATCGAAGTACAGAACGTCGCCGAGCACGGCGCCGGCCACATCGACCCCGCTGAGATCGGCAAAGCCGGGGAAGGCGATGATCGGATACAGAGATGCCATGGTCGTCGCTATACCTGGCCCAATAAAAACGGCGCGCAGTATTGCTGGACACCAAAAAACGCGCCAGGCGCGGTTCGCTGGCGCGGTTCGCTGGCACAGTTAGCACTCGCTATGGCCGCACAGGTGGCAGGCGTTGCAGCCCGACTCGCGAACCAGTGTGGCGTTTCCGCAGCCCGGGCACAAGTCGCCGCGGGGAAGGTGTGTACCGGTGGACGGCGGGCCCGGTGAGGCCGCGCGATCAACGGGCACCCCCGTGGCGGTGTCCGCGAGGAACCACTGCATGGCGAGCCCAAGGGCATCGGGCATGCTGTGCACCTTGGTCGGACCGAAACCGTGGCTGCGGCGGCCGCCCAGACCGCGGAGCTGCTCCGCGAGCATCTTCAGGTAGTCCCGCTGGCAGCCATCGGGACAGGTGCGGAGCCCGGCCGCGATCATTCGGCCAAAGCCCTCGGCGTCGGCGGCGAGATCGGTGCCGCCCTTTGCGCCGTTGACGAACATCTCGAATGGCTGGCCGGCCTCGTCGAAGCTGATCGTGGGGTAGATTGTTCCAATCGCGGTGGGGACCCGATAGGTGTACCCGGTGAGCCGGCGGGGGCGCGAGCGCTTCTTGAGGCCGCCTCCTGGCGCCATAATCTCCAGATCGGGGAGCTCGTCGGGGGCGAGCCCGTCGTCGGTGGCGAGAGACGCCCGGAGCGTTTTGTCCACGGACGTGTCAGCCGGCTCGTCCACGGGGGGCGCCCGCGCGGCGGCGGTGGCGGCGGTCTCCAGAACGACCACGTCGCGCGACCCAGCGCGGTACACAGTCAGGCCCTTGCACCCAAGCGAGTGGGCGAGGCGGTATACGCGGGACACATCTTCGCGGGTCGCCGAATTTGCGAGGTTGCAGGTCTTGGAGATACTGTTGTCCACCGCCCCCTGCATCGCGGCCTGCATGCGGACGTGCTCCTCGGGGGAAATGTCTTCGGTGACCACAAACACCCGCTGAATTTCGGGGGGCACGCTGTCGACGCCCTGGCAGGTGCCCCGATCGGCCACGGCGCGGAGAACACCATCGACATGGGCGGCCACTTCTGCGGGCACGGGCGCGGGAACGCCGTCCCAGCCGTGGACGGTAAAGTGGTCGGTGAGGGCCGCCGCGAACATGGGCGAGCCGTACGGCAGCAGAACGTCCGTGTCGCCGTCCTTCATCGTGCGCATGTACGCGAGAGCGAAGACCGGCTCGCAGCCATAGCCCTCGCATCCGGCGACCGTCGCGATCGTCCCGGTTGGCGCGATCGTGAGCTGGGCCATGTTGCGAATTCCGTGGTCGCGCATGCGCTCGTAAAGCCGGAACCAGCAGCTCGCCCACTCGTCCTGGTCAGTGAGGAGCGAGTCGACCGTGTCCCGGTCCGCCTGGTCGATCAGCGAGCCGTCGATCGCGTCTCTTGACGGCTGCTCGGCCGCGGCCCCAAAGTCCTCGTGTCTCGGCATTCTGGGCGTCGACCATTGGTCGGCGGGGGGAAGCGGGGCGAGCTCGAGCTTCTGCAGGGGCTCGGCGTTGGCCGGGGGAGCCCAGTCCGGCGCGCGCCACTTGGACGCCTCGCCAAAGTCAAAGCGGCTGCCGGCGATCCAGGGGAAGGGCCCAAGCTCTTCCGCGAGCGCCACGCTCGTGCTCATGCACCAGAACTTGATGAACGACATCACGCGGGCGGCAAACAGCTGGCCCTCGGGGGAGCCATACCGAATTTTGGCGCGGAACATCAGGTCGGCGAGGCCCATGATGCTGAGCCCGATACGCCGGCCGCCCCGCGCGGCGATTTCCAGCGCCGGGACCTCCTTCACGTACTTGTTCGCGCTGACGACGCTGTCGAGGAAGCGGGTGGCCGCCTCGGTGGCCTCCCCGAGCGCCTCCCAGTCGACGTGGCCGTCCACCCAGAAGCGGGGGTGGGCGAGGTTAATGGAGCCCAAGCAGCAGTTCTCGTGGGGTCCCAGAAGCTGTTCACCGCAATTCGCGATTCTAAGCCCAGAAGCAACAAACTCGTTTGGGCCCGGCACCTGGACATCGTAGACCATTTCGCGGCCGGCCGGCTCAACCGAAACCACGCGCGCCCGCGGAAGACTGAGCTGCATGTCGTAGCCCAGGATGTCGCTGGTTTCCGTCGAACTGTTCGCGCGGTCGACCATCACATAATCTCCGGGCTGCAGCTCGCCGGCCGGCCTCCATGATGCGTCGGCCATCCGAACCTTATGGTCCGGGGTCAGTCGCAGAGAGAGCTCGGTGGTTTCGCCGAGAACATCGCGGGCAAAGATCAGCTCCACAACGTCCTTAACCCCGGTCTCGAAGAATCCCTCATTGGTCGTGGGAAAGAACGCCTCGCGGTCGCCGAACTTAGTGCGCTGAACTGGTTCCAAGAGCAGCGCTGTTTTGCGCCCAACAATGTCGCGCACCTGCTGGCGGCCGGTTGGAGTCGTAACCCAGGTGTCGCCGGCGACGCATGGATTTGTGGCCTCCAGGCGGTACCTTTGCGGCACGGGGTTCTCGAGGTTGCCGGTGTCCATGAACAGCACGCCGGGCTCGCCGTTGTGCCACGCGTGGTCCACGATGAGATCCCACAGCTCCTGGGGGTCGACCCGCTCGGTGACCTTCTTGGTGTGGGGGTCGACCAGCGCGAAGGGCTCGCCGGCGTCCAGCGCAGTGAAGAACTCGTCGGTCACGTGAACCGAGATGTTGAAGTTCGCGATGGACCCCTCCTTTCCCTTGCACATGATGAACTCCCGGATGTCGGGGTGGTCGATGCGGAAGACCGCCATGTTTGCCCCCCGGCGGGTGCCGCCCTGCGCGATCGTCCCAAAGTGCTGGTCGTACGAGCCCAGAAACGAGATCGGGCCGCAGCTCACGCCTCCGCTGCTCTTGATGTAGGAGCCCTTCGGCCGGAGGTTGCTGAAGCAGAAGCCGTTACCGCCGCCGCTCTTCTGGATCATCGTCGCCTCCATCTTAGTGGTCATGATCTTCATCAGGTCGTCCTCGAGGGGCAGCACGAAGCAGGCAGCGAGCTGCCCAATCGGGGTGCCCGCGCCGGTCCAGGTCGGGGAGTTCGGGAGGAACGACCAGGTCGCCACAAGCTCAAAGTTGGCGGCAACGCGCCGGTGAAACTGCTGAATTGCGGTCACGTCGATATGGCCGTGGCACAGAGAGTCGAGCTCATAATCCCGCTTCTCTTCGTCCTCGATGAGGGCGGCTGCGAAGACCGATTGGGCGGCATACTCGATGTTCGCGACCGAGGTCGGGCCGATGTCGGCGGGCAGATGGCCGGCCGCGACAAAGGTGGCCACGCGAACGAGGGCCTCGGCGATCGTTTCGACCGGCTCGCCATCGGGCCCGCGGCGAAGGTACCGCTTTTCGAAGACCGTGCGCGAGTTGTCGCTGAGCGCCGGACCGGCGTCGCGCGCGAGGTCGGAAGCGAGCAGCGTGGCCGCAACCGGGCCCGCAAGAGCGCGGATGGCGTCGTCAGAAAGTCGGGGAATTGGCATGGTGGTGCGGGGGGTACGATCGGGACGCCCGGCTTCAATTAAGGACGACCAAAAAGGCGGCCAAAGCGCACGCCCTAAAGAGAGTTTTCTGTCTCCACCGAGTGGTCGGAGTCGGCGGTCACGCTCGAGAGCTCCGGCGCGGAGGCCGCTTTTGCTGTGGGGTGCCGGACCGCGCTAATTCCACGGAGCCGCTGGAAGAAAGAATCGCG
>Ga0316208_1000359_pt1 | contig 58500 bp, 62 predicted proteins | sample 3monopyrite_MG_FD_204944 | JGI IMG/M metagenome (GOLD analysis project Ga0316208, IMG submission 204944) | Microbial mat bacterial communities from mineral coupon in-situ incubated in ocean water Damariscotta River, Maine, United States -... | ecosystem: Environmental > Aquatic > Marine >... | reverse complement strand
CTATTATGCTCGTTATGAAGACAGAAATGGGACAAGGTGTTGATTACATGATGGGGACTCACAAATGGCATGGAAGTACTCCAAATGCAGAGCAATTAGTAGATGCACTAAGTCAATTAGAAGAAACTTTAGGAGATTATTAATTGAAAAAATTCTTACTCATAGCGTCAATACTATTTACTTCGTTTAGTTACGGACAAGAAGAATTAACACGGATATTATTTATCCTGGACGCTTCTAACAGCATGAATGCGAGATGGGGAGATCAAACACGCATTGAAGCCGCGAAAGAGTTATTGGCAAAAACTGTTAGTGAGCTACACGACGTACCTAACTTGGAAATCGCTTTACGTGTTTATGGTCATCAATCTCCTATAACAGCAACGTTTCAAGATTGTAATGACACAAAGCTAGAAGTTCCATTTGGAAAAGACAATTTTCAACAAGTCAAAGCCAGAATAAAGTCTATTTACGCCAAAGGGACTACTCCAATAGCACGCTCATTAGAAGCAGCTGCTGGAGATTTTCCAGATAACTCGTCTCGTAACATTATTATTCTGATCACAGATGGACTTGAAGCATGTGATAACGATCCTTGCGTTATTGCTAAAAAATTACACGACAAAGGTGTAAAAGTAACTCCTTTTGTTATTGGCTTAGGAATGGACCTATCATATCTCGAAAAATTTAAGTGTATTGGAAGCTATTCAGATGCAGAAACAAAAGATGCTTTTGCTAAAGTCTTGCAAAATGTTGTTTCAAAAGCACTGTTAAATACGACAACTCAAATTAATCTCAATGACAGTAATTCTTCACCTTCAGAAACAGATGTTACGATGTTCTTATACAAAGCTGGAACCACTGAATTAAAATATACTTTTACGCACACTATCAATAAATTCGGTAATCCAGATACCTTAATTCTTGATCCTGATCTTCAATACGACTTAGTAGTAAACACAACTCCAAAAGTTGAATTAAAGGATATAAAAATCATCAAAAACACGCACAATACCATTGTAGTGGACTGTCCACAAGGTTTTCTCAAAGCAAGGTTTACAAATGCAAGTAAGCCTTATCAAATAGAGATGAGAATATCTCAAAGTGGGACTAATAAAACATTGAATACTCAAAAAGTGGGATCGTCTGATAAATACCTTGTTGGTATGTATTCTGTTGAAATACTTACTCTTCCAAGAATATATGTGACATTGAACATTAATCAAAGTACCACTTCTCATATTGACATAAAAGCACCAGGTATTATGAAATATTCTACTGGAAGTGTAATTGTAGGGCAAATATTCACCGAAAATAGCAACGGAACATGGGACTGGGTATGTAACATCAAAGATGGTTCACGAAATGGCTCGTGGTCACTACAACCTGGACATTACAAAATAGTTTATAGACAGAAAAAATTAAAATCTTCTGCCTACACAATGGAAAGAAAATTTAGAATTAATTCAAATAAAACGACATCATTACAATTATGAAAGCATCAGAAATTGAAGTATTAGGAAAAAAGGACACTCGATCTGGATTTGGAGAAGGTTTATTAGAAGCTGGAAAGAGAAACAAAGATGTTGTAGCATTATGTGCCGATTTAACGGGTTCTCTAAAAATGAATGCTTTCGAAAATGAATTTTCAGAGCGTTTTTTTCAAGTTGGAATTGCTGAAGCAAATATGATAAGTATGGCTGCAGGAATGACAGTTGGTGGTAAAATTCCATTTACAGGAACCTTTGCCAATTTCTCAACCTCTCGTGTTTATGATCAAATTAGACAGTCTGTTGCGTATTCTAAAAAGAACGTGAAAATCGCAGCGTCACATGCAGGATTAACTCTTGGAGAAGATGGAGCTACACACCAAGTTCTAGAGGACATCGGAATGATGAAAATGCTACCTAACATGACCGTTATCGTTCCATGCGATTTTAATCAAACTAAACAAGCAACAATTGCAGTGGCAGAGCATAACGGACCTGTTTATTTGCGTTTTGGACGCCCTTCGGTTCCAATTTTCATAAAAGAAAATGCTGAATTTACAATTGGCAAGGCAGATGTTATTGCCGAAGGAACAGATGTAACTATCATCGCATGTGGTCATTTGGTTTGGAAGGCAATAGAAGCGGCTCAAGAATTAGAAAAGGAAGGGATTTCTGCCGAAGTAATAAACATGCACACGATTAAACCTTTGGATGAGGCAGCTGTCTTATCTTCTGTAGGAAAAACAGGCTGTGTTGTTACAGCAGAAGAACACATGTACAACGGAGGATTGGGAGAATCTGTTGCCAGAGTATTGGCAAAAAGTAATCCATCGCCACAAGAATTTGTAGCTGTTAATGACAGTTTTGGAGAAAGTGGAAAACCTGATGAGCTTATGGCAAAATACCATATTGATACGGTTGATGTAATTAAGGCTGCCAAAAAAGTAATAAAAAGAAAAAAGTAAATGACAGAACATCTTGATGATAAAACGATAATCGAATTATTCAATCAGGGTGGAAATGATGCTAACAGTGCGTTTACTCAAATAGTTTCTCATTATGGTCCTGCTCTGTATAATCAAATTAGAGCAATGGCCCGAAATCATGAATGGACCAATGACATTCTACAAAATGTTTTTATAAAGGTTTTTCAAAATTTACCCACGTTTAAAGGTGAGTCCGCTTTATATACGTGGATATACAGAATTGCAAGGAACGAAACCCTAAATTTTCTCGAAAAAGAAAAAAGACGAACCGGAATAGATATCGATGGCGCTCTCCTAGAAATTATTGCTGGTCACGACGTGTTAGATTCAACTTCTCCGGAACAAATTTCTCAACTTCTTCAAGAAGCAATCGAAACACTTCCAGAAAAACAAGCGCTAGTGTTTCAGCTTAAGTATTTTGAAGATTTGAAATACAAGGAAATTTCTATTCGATTAAAAACAAGTGAAGGCGCGCTTAAGGCCAATTTTCATCATGCAAAACAGAAAATAGAGGCTTTTATTCTTACCAAATTAAACCATTGACACGCTCATCTATCTAATTAACAAATGGAACAAGAAAACAACATATTCAATCATTTAAAAGCAAAAAAGGGAAGTGCCCCTAATCATTCTTATTTTGAGAACTTGGCAAAGACTATTATTGCGAAAGAAGAGAAGAAAGCAGTCATTGTTCCTCTGTACAAAAAACCTGTCTTTTGGTTAATTGCATCTGCTGCGTCTGTCGCATTGCTTTTTATTCTTAATACGACGCAGACAAAAAACACTCCTTCACCTCTGCTTGCCTTAAATGAGATCTCAAAAAGCGAAATCGTCAATTATATTGACGATAATATTGAAGAATTTGACAATTACTTATTGTCTCAATATATAAGTGAAAAACTTATTGAAGAAAGCAAAACAGAAATTATAGTGGCAACATTAAGTGTTGACCCTGAACCAATAAAAGAGCTTGACAAAGTAGAGCTAGATGATATCCTAGACTACTTTGAATTAGAAGAAATAGATATCTATGAATTAGAAGATGAATTATACAATTAAAACAAACATCATGAAAAAAGTAAACTTATTAAAAGCGATCCCCCTATTTATTTTAACCTTCTTTCTTGCTGGTAACGTTGCAGCTCAACCCAAAGGTAAAGAAAACAAAAAAGCGCAACACGAAAAGATAGAAAAGATGAAAATCGGCTTTATCACTAACGAATTGGACTTGAGTTCCAAAGAAGCTGAAAAATTCTGGCCTATTTATAATGAAATGCAAAAAAAAATTATAACCGAAAAGAAATTACAAAGAGATGCGGCTAAAGATTTAAAAGCTAATTTTGAGACCTACTCTGACAGTGATTTCAAATCAAAGACAACTACTATTTTTAATAGTGAAAGTAAAGAGGTTGAGATAAAAAAAGAATCCATCGTCAAAATTGCTGGTGTTATAGGCTATAAAAAAGCAACAAAATTACTAAGTTTGGAACAGCGATTCAAAAGAGAATTGCTGAACAAAATTAACAGAGCAGAACGCCCTGAAAGATCAGAAAGACCAGAGCGTCCGGAACGTCCAGAAAGGCGAGAGCGTCCAGAATGAATAAATGAGTAATAAAAACGATTTTTTAACTTATCAAGGTCAAACCAATCAATCGCCCTATCTAATTGAAGTAGAAAGAGCTGAAGGAGTTTACATCTTCGATAGAAATGGAAAATCGTTTATAGATATGATTGCTGGAGTTGCAGTCAATAACATCGGACACAATCATCCAAAAGTTGTTGCGGCACTTAAAAACCAAATTGACAAGCATTTGCATGTCATGGTTTATGGAGAATTTATCCAAGAATCACAGCTTGCATTTGCTAAAAGATTGACTTCCTTGCTTCCGAAGAATCTGAATACAGTGTACACTGTCAATTCAGGAACGGAAGCAAATGAAGCCGCTTTGAAACTAGCAAAAAGAGTAACTGGCCGTTCAGAATTGATTTCTTTTAGAGGTTCTTATCATGGAAGTACACAAGGTTCCATGTCCGTCTCTGGAAATGAATCAAAAAAACAGCCGTACAGACCTTTGCTTCCAGACATTCAATTCTTGGAGTTTAATGCCATTGAAGACATAAAAAGAATCACCAACAAAACGGCTGGAGTAATCATTGAAACAATTCAAGGAGACGCCGGCGTTAGAATCCCATCGAAAGAATTTTTATTCACTTTAAGAAAACGGTGCACAGAAGTGGGCGCGCTACTTATTTTTGATGAGATACAATGTGGTATTGGACGCACAGGAAAATTATTTGCTTTTGAACACTTTGATATCGTGCCAGATGTTCTCACTTTAGGAAAAGCACTGGGAGGAGGAATGCCGATTGGTGCGCTTGTTTCCTCTCAAGAGAACTTGCATCAGTTTACATTTGAGCCTATGCTGGGTCACATCACTACATTCGGTGGACATCCTGTAATCACAGCTGCCGCAGAGGCATGTTTGGAGGTGATGGAAACGGAAATCGATTTCAATGAAGTGGAACGGCTTGGTGCGCTCATCGAATTAAAACTTTCAAGAGAAAAAGAGATTACAGAAATTCGTAGAATAGGAATGTTATTTGCATTTGATATGGAATCCTTCGAACGAGTAGAGAAAGTGGTTAAAAAGTGTCTAGAAAAAGGACTGATTGCTTTTTGGTTTTTATCTCATCCTAACAGTTTTCGTTTGTCTCCTCCGTTAAATATTTCGGAAAATGAAGTAATAAAAGCTTGTGAAATTATTCGGGAAGCTATTCAAGAGTTATGAAAAATGATTGAGGAAAAATTGACAATATATCTTTTATTTTTTGTCCCAACCTACAACAATATCGTCTTCAAGATGAATTTTTAATTTATACCTATTACTTCCCTCTTTATTGTACTTATAAGTTTCTTTAGTTTTTGTTTTCAATACTTGTTCATTTATATTTTCAGGTTTTCCTAGAGAATCAATTAGCTCACTTTTCGTTTGTCCTTGCCAAAATTCACCATTCATTAATTTTTCAACTAAAATCTCATTATCATATTTATTCATTAGTCGTTCTCTTTTTTGTTTATTAAGAACTATACCTATGATAATCAACCCTGCTATAATTAAAATTAACCAATAATACCAAGCCATATTTATTTTGTTTTATAAAAGAAAATTAGTAGTCAACCTCATTCACCAATTTAATCCCTAATTTTCTTAAAAATAACATTTTTTCATCACACATTCTCAAAAAAGTAAGAAAAAATAGGATTAGCGGCTCTCTCATAATTTCAACAACTCCTTTTCACTTCTTTAATAATTAACTATCTTTGCACACCGAAAACAACGATTAATAATTTTAATGAAGAATTTCTTTCGATCCATACAAACGTTTTTCCCGTCTTTGCACGACATCCGTTTTTCGTTGAAGTTTTTCAAAATGAAATTAACGAATTCTCCTCATGAGAGCGACTTTAAAGCATTGCGATTGTTCAATCTTTCAGAGAATCAAGAAATTGTTGATGTAGGGTCTAATCGAGGGGAAGCAATCGCATCCATTTTATTAGCAAACAATCTAACAAATAAAATTATTGGCTTTGAACCCAATGGTCTTGTTTTTGAAAAATTGGACGCTAAATTTAAAGGTAACAAACGTGTAAAATTGCACAACTTAGGTCTTGGAGAGAAGCAAGAAGAACGTAAATTATTCGTTCCTTTTTATAGAAAATGGATGTTTGATGGTTTGTCATCTTTCCACTACGATGATGCTGCCAATTGGTTGAAAAAACGTCTTTGGAATTACAAAGAACAAAATTTAACTATTAAAGAAATTCCGTGTCACATAAAATCAATGGACTCGCTGAACCTCAAGCCTGCATTCATTAAAATAGATGTACAAGGTTTTGAACTAGAAGTTCTAAAAGGAGCGCAAGAAACGTTAGAACAATTCAAACCCATTTTATTAATTGAATCTGTTACAGACGAAATTATTGCCTTATTAAAACCTTTCGGCTACGAATGTTATTCATTTAATAATGGAAAACTGACACCTGGAAAAGGTAAGTTGAATACGTTTTGTATGGTAGATTATAATTACCTAGATTAATACCTAGACCTAGATTAAAATGCTAATGCAAGTTTTAGTTTAAAAATTATGTTAATTTTATATTTCATTAAAAACCTAATAACTCCTAATTATGAAACAAGTTCCTTTTTTGGCAATCTTTTTTATTTTGAGCTTATCCCACAATGTTAACTCACAATTCTTGAATAATGAGAACGCAGTAAAATTAAAAAAATCTAAAATAATAGTTGGGCTAACAAATGATTCAACTACAAATGCTTGGCTACTTCAGGCAGTTAAAAGTTCTTGGACGATAAGTGAAGATTATGAAACTCTTCCTATCAAAGAGGCAATAAAGAAATTAAAAGCTGAAGGGAATATTACTATAATTCAGCTCGGAGTAGATGTAACTCACCGTACAGAAGAATTTAACGGATGGGAAATAGAAATTGAGAGTCGTGGCGGATATATAGGTTTAAATACAAAGGGATATGATGAAGCTGACTTAATGCAGCACTTAAGCTATAACTCTAGGGCTCAATTTGTTTTTGGGCTGTCTAGTTTGCAGGATGCCGTGAATACTATTGTTGAAGAAAATTTAAGCGGAATGAGTAAAGTACGAGAAGTATATGCTTCTCGTAAAAAAGACCTAAAGGGTAAAACACTATATATATGTGAAAATTTTGTATCAAAGGACGTGACAGTTTCGGACATAAAAACTGCGTATTCAGGAGATGTTGAGTTAGTGTCTATCGAGAAATTCGAAAATATTATACTTAACAAAAAGGAAAATGCAGTATGTCTTAACTTTGTTACTGTCCCAGTTGGCGATGCGAAAAGATCGGTGGCATATTTTTTTGGATGTGATAATCAGCAAACTTATGATATATTCGTCAATGGTAAAGCAAATTGGGTAAACAAGAAAACTTTGAAAAAAATGAGTAAGCTTTATAATTAAAAACAATTTAATTCATTGCTTCCATTAAAGGTTTAGTGTAAAATGCGTTTCAATACATTTTTACCACAGTTCATCCTAAAGAAGTTTACAATACTTTATTTCGGGCCTCATGGTTGACCATTCAGCAATTTGCATCGGATCCCAATCATTTGGGAGCAAAAACGGGAATGACGACAATTTTACATACTTGGGGACAAAATCTCTGCCTTCATCCTCATGTGCATTGCATTGTACCTGGCGGAGACATCGACAAAAGGGGAGATTGGGTGTTGCCCAAAAAGTCTGCTAAGCAATCTGCTCGGAATATCAAATATCTGTTTCCTAGAAAAGCATTAAGCAAGGTCTATCGGGCAAAGTTCATGTCTTGTTTGCGCCAACAGATCGACATCCCTCAGAGTACCGCCAAGAGGGTAATGTCCAAAGAATGGGTCGTCTATGCAAAACGTCCGTTTTTAGGTTCCCAGCAAGTCATTGAATATTTGGGAAGATACACCCACAAAATAGCAATCTCCAATCACCGCTTGTTGGATATCAGCAATGGGAAGATGACATTTAGTTACAAGGATTATAACGCTTCTGGCGTTAAAAAATCAATGACACTGCAAGCCACAGAGTTTATAAGAAGGTTTTCATTGCATATATTGCCTTGGGGCTTTACTAGAATGCGCCATTATGGAATCTTGGCAAGTAAAAACAAGGCCATTGATCTCAATAAGGCAAAGGATTACTTTGGACTTGAACGTTGGAAAAAGCAAAAAATCACATGGGGAGCAATTGCAGTTGAAAAATTAAATATTAGCCCCAATCAATGTCCCAAATGTAAGCAACAAACACTTCAAATTATTGAAAGAATAGAACCCAACCGAGGGCCACCTGTAAACACGTTAAAACCCAACCATGCTTTCTAATCACTTCGGTATCCACTTTTTTAAATCTATCAGATTGATGGACAGAAATTGTATTACTTTAAAGTGGGCAAACAAGACAAAAAAGCGCATTCATGTAATCAAAAAGAAACTCAATCATGAAAAAACAGTAATGATGGGTCTCAAAATACACCCATTGATTGATTCCTGAATCAATTAGACTAAAAATTCATCTATTCAATCCCCATAGCAAAAAGCGAAGTTCGAGATTAGGCTGAGTTCAACACAAAGCATAATGAACCGCGTCCTTAACGCACTGCATTAATGCTTAATTGTTATCTGTAGATCTAGTTTTTAGTATATTTTCTGAACGCCTGAATTAGTTGGTAGTAGCCATAACTAATAAAAATTCTACCAGTATAAAGCACAATGTCCCCCCAAGGTGCCGTGTCCAAACCGAATGGTTGGTATTTCCAATTTGTGATGTTTAGGAGTTGGATGAAATAACGTATAAAATTGACTATTCCCGTTAGTGAAAAATCGAACCTAAGTTGTGGAGAAAGAACCAGAATAAATATTAAATAAAATATGAGGGTTACTAACAAGGTGAAACCTAATCCTCTAGTCCAGGATGTTCCGTGAGAGTTTGAGATAGAATTTAACCAAAGCAACCTCCTTTCCGCAAATTTATTTTTAGATAACCCAATTTCATATTTATAGCAGGCAAGCTCCAATTTATGAAAATGAAGCGCTTCAATGTTATTATGATCAGCACGAAACGCCTGTTTAATCATCCGCATTGATTCTCTAATTTTTTTTGCTGTTGAGATTGTATCTTGTTCGTTAGTCAATGCTTCATTGTCGTACATGTAAAGAAGATTGGTACAGATGCTTTCCAACTTCAAATTATGCATAGTTACTCCCCAAAACTTCAATTTACATAGGAAATTGGATCTGGACAAATCCACTCCATTGTAGAATTTTGCGCTTTCAAAACTGATATATGTACTACTCGAAACTTTATTGTGCAAAAATTGAATGGCATTATAAAAAGAAGTGTTTGAAAAAATTGCAATCCCGTTAAAATCGGTTAGGTGAAATTGTTGATCTTTTTTAAATACGGCTAAAAAGAAATCAACCAAATTATTGAAGGTCGTATTTTTAAATTCTGCCATTTCATGAAATACGGCGCGATGAAACCTTACGTTATTATCAAATTTGGTATTGGAGAAATCAGCCCCATTTAGAAACGTTACATCATTAAAGGTTACTTCTTGCGGAAAGTGGTGATTAGTTATGATCAGTTTTCCTTTAAAGACGCAATTCGAAAGATTTATAGATGAACCATATGTTGAACCATTACCTTCCCATACAAACGGAGATCTAATTTCGATTGGTTCGGTAAATATTTTACGCTGCCTTAACTTGCTTACGTCATAAATAATATCTGCAGGTTTGGCCGAGGTCAGACATATTTGCACTTCATAACCAACCATTATGAGCTCATACTCACTTTTCAGGTTCAATGGTTCTACTTGTGCTTTATAATATTCCATAGTGGATGGTTACAGATAACAAGTAAATATAATTATTTAAACCGTTAAGCCAAAACAAAGAACCTTAAGTCATTGCGTCTCCAAAAAAATAGTGTAAACACCTTAATCTAGTTTGTACTTCTTCTTAATATTTGCAAGAATCTCCTCTTCGCTACTCTTTTTCTCTGCAGTTTCATTAGAAGCAACTAGCCAATTGTAATAATTCTGAATATTAATAGCTAAAAAGGTGTCTTCCCAATTTATGGTGTTACTCGGAGCATATTCCTGAACGATAGTCTTGAATTGCTTGATGTATTTTTCCTCGGTTGCTTTTTTTGTCAACAACTGAAGTGCCCACGATGAGACATTTTTAACGACCACTCCTTTTGGTGCTTTTTCTCCAACCTTCCAATCAGTTGTGTTTCCAAGTTTTTTTAAGGGTATTCTGTATGAAAAATCAATCTTATCAATCGATAAATAGACAACTTGGTCTTTAAGTGTGTGTTTAATCATAACTCAACTATTTTCTTAGTATTTTATCTGCGATCTTCTGAGCGTCTGAGCAATATTTATCTTTGCCTTCTAATTTCCATTTGCCCGTTTTTTTAATGTAAAATTGGACTGTTTTCTCTACTACTTCATCATATCCACCAAATAATGTCAATGCGTTTTGCACTTCTCCCATGTATTTGGTTTTGTTCATTCTCCCTGCTTTTACAAGGTCCCACAATCTGTTGATATGGATAGATTTCTCTTTACATGCAGGATCAGTTGCTTTGTGAGCCATTAAAAATAGAGAAAGTGCTTTCGCTTCTGGTGATGGTTTTTCCATTGTACTTATTTTACAGCTCAAATCTACGGATTCAAAACGTAACTACAGTGAACACTGAGAAGGAAAGAAGAATATATCGTGAATAATGGAGAAAACAACCAATTTCACTTAAAATCGGCTTTGTTTCTTACACCAACTCTTCTAAAAAGGATAAAATGGACGCAGTTATTCGACCATATTCTTCTTCTGAAATAGTATATGGAGCATTGACAAAAATGACATTCCCCAAAGGTCTAAGCAAAATTCCATTCTCCAAAAAGAAATTGTAAGCTGTTGTTTTTAAGTCAGAGAAATAACTATTCCCTTCTCCCGTTTTGACTTCAAAAGCAATGATTGTTCCCTGCTGTCGAATGTGTTCTATACCATCTCGTTTTTCTAATTGCTTTGCAAAGTTTCGATTCCACTCAATTATATTATTGATCCCTACCCAAGTGTTCTCTTTTTCAAAAATGTCTAGGTTGGCACAAGCAACAGCACAAGCAATCGGATTTGCTGTAAAAGAATGTCCATGCAACAAGGCTTTTCCAACCTCATCGGATAGAAAGGTATCGTATATTTTGTTGGAGGCAACTGTTAAACCCAATGCCATTACTCCTGCTGTTAACCCTTTAGATAGAGCGACTAAATCTGGTTTATTCTGACAATAGTCCATCGCGAACATTTTTCCTGTTCTTCCGAATCCTGTCATGACTTCATCAAAAATAACAAGCACCTCATTTTCATGTGCCAAAGCGGTCAATTTATCTAAGAATTCAGCTGAGTACATACGCATTCCTGCTGCACCTTGAACCAACGGCTCAATGATTAATCCAGCAAATTCTTTTGTAGCAAACAACTCATTTGCTTTCTCCAAAATAGCTTTTTCATTCTCTTTATTAGGGAAATCAATGTAGTCGACATCAAAGAAAAAAGGTTCAAATGGCTTGTTGAAATAACCTCTTTGTCCAACTGACATGGCACCAAAAGTATCTCCGTGATAGGAGCCATTCATTGCTAAAAATCGATTCTTCTTTTCGCCTTTGTTGTAAAAATATTGCAGGACCATTTTAATGGCAATTTCAACGGCGGTTGAACCGTTATCCGAGAAAAATACCTTTTCTAAATGTTGTGGAAGTATGTCCGTGATTCTGTCTGCTAATTCAACTGCTTTTGGATGGGTCACCCCTGCAAAAACAATGTGATCCATGGTTGCAAATTGCTCATTGATTGCTTTAGCAATATGCGGATGTCCATGCCCATGAGTATTGACCCACCAAGAAGAATTGGCATCGATGTATTTCTTTCCGGAAGCATCTTCTAGATAGATTCCATGAGCTTTCACAATTTCTAGGTGGTCATTTGCCGTTTGGTGTTGTGTAAATGGATGCCAAACATGGTCTTTGTCTTTTTGGTTGATAGAATTTGGCGTATTTATCTGCCATTCCTTTTTCAATACCGCGTACTCATAATTATCCGACCAACCTGATTTTAAAGGGAGTACTTCACTACAAATGCCTTCTCTTCTCATTCCAACATTCTCCAAAACTTTAACAGATGCAGTATTAGCTATTGCACAGCCGGCATTAATTCGATGGAGGTCTAGTTGAGAAAAACCAAAATCCATCACTAACTTTAAAGCCTCCGTTGCATAACCCTTATTCCAATGTTTGGGCAATAACTTATACCATACTTCTGCACTTTGCATCTTCTTCCGAGAAAGGTTCAAGGCAATGAGCCCAAGTTGATTGTTCGATGTATCTTCTATTTGAAATGTATAACTCGCAACTTTTGTTTTCTGCATTTCGCTGATCCAAAAATTGACCATTTTTTTAGTGTCTTTTCTATTGGTAATAATTCCGAGTGTGTTATACTCATCTACCTTTTCAAGCGAATGTAATTCGTGAATAAAATCTAAGTCATCGGCTTTTACAAATCGAAGACTTACTCTTATGGAATCCAATTGAATTTCTTTCATGTTTTAGACAGATTGCAATTTGATTTTTGACGCCTGCTCCAAAATGAATTCTTTACTAAGCTCTGAAACCTCAGGTATTCTAGCTATTACAGAAGTACCTGTGATTTTTAAAATAATTGATTCTGTTTCTTTGTTCTCTTCACCAACGAAGACCAAACCGGCTATTTTTACGCCTTTTCTATGCAAAGCTGCTGCCGTAAGAATACTGTGGTTGATGCTCCCTAAATAATGCCGAGAAACCAAAATTACAGGTAGTTGAAATTTCTCAATAACATCAACAATCATTAATCCGTCATCATTAATTGGCACCATAATTCCTCCTGCTCCTTCGACAATTAAATTTCCTTCCACTTTAGGTAATTCAAAATCCGATAATTCTAAATTAACACCATCTATTTTTGCCGCAGCATGAGGTGACATTGGCTGAGAGAGTGTGATTCCTTCGGGAAGAATTGCTACGTTTTCTGTCAAAGAACTAACTGTTCCCGAATCTAATTGATTCAAATCACCTGCTTGAATTGGCTTCCAATAAGTTGCGTTTAGTGCTTCTGCAACAATCGCGCTCACTACTGTTTTCCCAACATCTGTACCGATACCTGTGATGAAGTAAGATTTGGAAATTCGGAGATTCGGAGATTCGGAGATGGACATAAAATTATAACTGAGATTCCATTTTATTAAAAAATTCTGCCAATGATTGTTTTGACTTATATTTCTGTTCAGGCTCTTGGAATTTACTCCCTTTCATTGATGATTTATTCAAATATTGAATGAAATTATGCAGTTGAGCTGAAATACTATCACAATGAGCATACAATTCTTGAAATTGTTGTTCAGAAATAACTTCAATATCCAATGCTCGGTATATTTGTGACCTTAATTCTCCAGCACTTCCCTTTGATATAGATAAAAATTTCCTGAATTCTTTATTCCCTTGTCTGTAAAATCCTTCTGCGATATTATCCATAATACTTCCAGAAGTTTTAAATAAATGATTAATTAGAAATCCTAAATTCTTATCAGATTTCCCGCTCAGAATGACAAACATTTTCTTATTCAGCAATCTGCTCTCTTGCCAAACTTTCAAATCTTCAAATCTCTTATATGTTGCCATTACTGCTCTTTTTCAAAATTTCTGAATTTCCAAAATTTAACACCCATTTCGTCATTCTCCAAATCTTATCACTACCGGAGTTCAGCACCTAGTTTCCCTTCCAGTTGTCCTCTGATTTTATCCATTACAGCATCTACTTGTTGGTCCTTTAAGGTTTTATCAGCATCTTGAAATTTGAAGGAAACAGCATACGATTTTTTACCATCCTCTAAATTTTTGCCTTCGTACACATCAAACAGGCCTACCTCTTTTAAGATTTTCTTATCACACGCTCTTGCCAATTCTTCTATTTCAGAGAAGGTGATTTTATTATCTAGTAATAACGAGAAATCACGACGAACAGCAAATGTTTTCGGCAACTCTGTATATTTCACTTTCGAGAACTTTAAACTATCAATGATTGCATCCCAGTCCAAGTCGGCTATAAATACATCTTGTTTTATACCGAAATGTTTCTTCATTTTTGAAGAAGCCCAACCAATTTCTCCGACTTTATTTTTCAAAACAAATAATTGAACTCCATCTTGGAGCAATGAATTTTTTAACGGCTTTTCTTTTAGCATACCATCCAAACCAAGGCGACTAAATACAGTCAAAGCAGTTGCTTTAATAGAATAAAAGCTTGTTTTATCTTTCGAAGAATTCCAATTTTCTTGCTCCTTTTTACCTGAAAGAACAATCATCAATCGTTTATTCTCTGAATAGCCCGACTCAAATTTATGATACGTTTTGCCGAATTCATATAGTTTTAAGTCAGAGTTCTGACGGTTTTGGTTATGCGCAACCATTTCTAATGCATTAAAAACTAAAGACTGACGCATTACATCTAAATCCAAACTCAATGGATTCAGCATCTTTACATTTCTTTCTGGTTTTACTGTTTCGTCTCCTAGTTTCTCAGAATATTCAGATTTCGTTAAAGAATTATTCATTGTTTCAATGCAACCCAAACCTACGAGCATTTCAGAAATAACCGTCTGTACTTTTTCAACATCCGGCTTTTTAAAATACGAAATCGAAGAATTTAACTTTGCTGGAATTGGGACATTGTTAAAACCATAAATTCGGAGGACTTCTTCTATGACATCAGCCTCTCGAGTTACATCCACACGGTACGTTGGAATTTTCAACGTGACATCGTTCCCATTCTCAGAGAGAATTTCAATTTCCAAATTTCGCAAAATATCGTTGGTCATTTCTTTGGTCAGATTATGACCAATCAATCGGTTGCATCTATCGTAGTTAAACTCAACGGTCCAATCAGCAACCGGCTTAGAATTGGTATCGACAACATCCATTGCTATAGAACCTCCTGCTACTTCTTGAATCAATAAAGCAGCTCTTTTCAATGCGTATTCTGTCATATCAGGGTCAACTCCTCTTTCAAAACGAAAAGATGCATCTGTATTCAACGCATGCATTTTTGCTGTTTTCCGGACAGATACTGCATCAAAATAGGCAGATTCCAAGAAAATATTTGATGATTGTTCAGAAATTCCAGAATCCTTTCCACCTAAAACGCCTGCTATGCACAAATTATCCGTTCCGTTCGTAATCATTAAATTTTCCGATGACAATTCTCTTTCAACATCATCTAAAGTGGTGAATTTATCCTTATTGGTTGCTGTTCTTACAACTAATCGACCGTTTAATTTTTCTGCATCAAACGCATGCAAAGGAGTTCCTAATTCATGCATGACGAAATTGGTCACATCCACTACATTGTTAATAGAAGAAAGTCCAATTGACCTTAATCTTTTTTGCAACCAAGCAGGAGAAGCCTCAACTTTCACATCTTTGATACTTGTGCCCATATATCGGGGGCAAAATTTATTGTTTTCAACTGAAACATCAATTTTAAGATCGTTACTTTCTACTTTGAAATTCTCTACAGAAGGTATATTCAAAGATAGGTTCGTTTTCTGATGTACATTCAAATAGGCAACTAGATCTCTAGCAACACCAATATGTCCCATTGCATCAGAACGATTTGGTGTCAATCCAATTTCAATTTCATAATCATCTTCTAACTCAAAATGAGTCGCACCAGATGTTCCAATGGAAACTGAATCATCTAGAACAAGTATTCCGTCATGCGACTTGCCCAGTCCTAACTCATCTTCGGCGCAAATCATACCTAGAGATTCTACTCCTCTTATTTTGGATTTTTTAATCTTAAAAGCTTCTTCAGGAGAAGGGTATAATGTACAACCAACAGTAGCTACAATGACCTTTTGTCCAATAGCAACATTTGGCGCACCACATACAATTTGCAAAGGTTCCGCTTCCCCAACATTGACAGTTGTTACGTTCAATCTGTCTGCATCGGGATGTTTTTCACAGGTTAAAATTTCCCCAACAACAACTCCTTTCAAGCCACCTTTTACACCTTCGACTTTTCGCAAGCCTTCAACCTCCAGACCTGTATCTGTTAAGATTTCACATGCTTTTTCTGCCGATAAATCAATGTCGATGTATTCTTTTAACCAATTATATGAAACTTTCATGTACTACTTTTTCCTTTTTTAGAGAGAACAACTATCCAAGCTTCAAATGTAGTAAGAAAATCTTAGTTGCATCGTCTCAAAGAAACGGAAGAAAATGTTAAATTACTTGTTCAATTTTGATAAGCATCCATTTTTACCGAGTTTTACATGATAATTAAATCAATGGCTAAGTTTTTCTTCCTTACACTACTTCTGTTTACCAGTATTCGTTCTTTCTCGCAAGAGAATGCAACACTGAGTGGATATATAACTGATGCACGTAGCGGAGAGACAGTAATTGGTGCTAAGATTTATATTTCTTCCATCAAAAAAGGGACAATTACCAATAATTATGGATTTTATTCATTAACAGTCCCTGTAGGAAAATACATCGTCGAGTTCCGGATGGGTGGACAAGAAACAGAAAAGAGGGAAATTGATCTCACAAAAGATGTTCGCTATGATTATGAATTGGGAGCTGACTTTCAAGACATTGAAGAGGTTCTTGTAAATGCGAAAGCAGAAGAAAACATAAAAAGCACCAAAATTGGTCAAATAGAACTTGACATAGATGAGATAAAGACTCTCCCTGCATTTATGGGTGAGGTTGATATTATCAAGACAATACAGCTTTTACCCGGTGTGTCTTCTGCAGCAGAGGGTGGACAAGGTTTTTATGTTCGTGGAGGCGGACCTGACCAAAATTTAGTTCTTTTAGATGAAGCAGTTGTTTACAATGCGGCTCATCTATTTGGTTTTTTCTCTGTTTTCAATGCAGATGCAGTTAAAAGTGTCAACTTAATTAAAGGAGGAATGCCTGCCAATTTTGGAGGAAGGTTGTCTTCCGTATTGGAAGTTAACATGAACGAAGGAAACAAAAAACGTTTCGGTGTTAAAGGTGGTATTGGTGCAATTTCTTCACGGCTCACTATCGAAGGCCCTTTGAAAAAAGACAAAGGTTCTTTCATTATTTCTGCACGGAGAACCTATTTGGATGTCATTATGAAAGCTGCGATACCTGATGATTCTCCTTTTGCGGGAACCAGTTATTTTTTCTACGATTTGAACCTTAAAATGAACTATGAAATCTCAAAGAAAGATAAAATTTTTCTAAGTGGTTATTATGGAAAAGATAAATTCAGCTTTGGCAATACTGATGACAATTTTCAAGTGGATATGCCTTGGGGAAATGGAATTGCTGCTCTTCGATGGAATCACATTTTTTCCAGTAAGTTATTCATGAATGTTACTGCAACTATGACTGATTATCAATTCAGTTTTATTTCGGCTCAAGATCAGTTTAGATTTAAGCTAAATTCTGGCATTCGTGACTGGGGTGGAAAAGTAGATTTTACTTATTTCCCTAATTCTCGTCACAAAATTAAATATGGGTTGGACTATATTTACCACACATTTACACCCGTAAGTGTATCTGCAGAAAGTGACGAGACAGTTTTTGATACAGGTCTAGCTCAACAACTTAAAAGTCATGAGTCGGCAGCATACCTAATGGATGAGTTTGATGTTAATGAGAATATTCGAATTAACGCAGGCTTACGTTATAGTATGTTCCAACACGTTGGTCCGTTTACCCGATATGTTAAAGGAGGCATTAGTACTCCAGACACAACTATCGTTTACAACAAAGGAGACGTTATTCAATTTTATCATGGCCTAGAACCTCGAATTTCTTTAAGATGGTTGTTACCAGGCAAAAGTTCAATTAAAGCAGGTTATTCTTACAACTATCAATATGTTAATTTGACTTCTTTAAGTGCTGTTTCTCTTCCGACAGATATTTGGTACCCAGCAACAGATATTGCAAAGCCACAAAAAGGTTGGCAAACTTCATTAGGATATTTCAAAAATTTCATGCAAAACAAATTAGAAACATCAGTGGAGATATATTATAAAGGAATGAACAACCTCATTGAGTACAAAGAAGGCGCATTACCCGGTGATAACGTAAATGATAACACCGATAATTTACTCGTTTTTGGTAAAGGATGGAGCTATGGAGTTGAGTTATTTATTAAAAAATCTGCTGGTAAATTTACGGGTTGGATTGGTTATACTTTAAGCAAGACTGAACGGCAATTTAACGATTTGAACGACGGAAAAGTGTACGCCGCAAAATACGATAGAAGACATGACTTGTCAATTGTAGCAAGTTACAAACCTAACAAACGATGGATTTTTACAAGTGCATTTATTTATGCAACTGGAAATACATTAACTCTTCCTACTTCCTGGTATGTTCAAAACCAAGAGTTGCTTTTTAATTATGGCGCAAGAAACTCTACAAGAATGGCACCATATCATCGTCTTGATGTCTCTGCAACGTGGTATAGTAAAGAGTATAAAGAAAAATACGATAAAACAACAGGAGAAACAATTAAAGTCAAAAAGAAGTTAAAAACAAACATTGCATTTTCAATTTACAACGTTTATAATAGAGCGAATCCGTATTTTTTGTATATTGATAATGATGGTGACTTCCTTGCAGGAGATTTTGAAATAAAAGTAAAACAAGTAACACTATTTCCAATTATACCTAGTGTAACATGGAATTTTGAATTTTGAATTTTAATTATGAAAAAAATAGTCTACTTATTAAGCGTACTATTCTTCATCTCGTCATGTACGAAAGAAGTAGTCATTGACATCCCAGGTTTTGAGGAGCAAATGGTTGTTGATGGAAGAATAGAAACAGGTCAACCGCCTTTAGTGTTGCTTTCAAAATCCAAGGATATATATGCACCGACAGATTTGAATGCATTCTTGAGTTCATTTATTTCCGGTGCGCAAGTTACAGTATCGAACGGCACAACAACTGTTCAACTCATTGAGATTTGTACAGATAACCTTCCAGTAGGTAGTGAGGTGTTCGTTTCTCAATTACTCGGCATACCGGTTGCAGATTTAGCAAGTGTTAAAATTTGTGGATATACTTCATTAGATCCATTGATTTTTGGTGAAATTGGAAAAACGTATGACTTAACCATAAATTTTGAAGGAAAAACATACGGAGCATCCACAAAAATAGAAATTCCAGTCCCTTTGGATCTTACTTATTGGAAACCTGATGGCTCGAATACCAATTATGGATACTCTTGGGCAACATTGTCTGATCCTGTCGGGCAATACGATGCGTATATGTGGGAGGTTAAACGAATTAATCAAGACGTAAATGGAGATCCTCTAGACGCTAATTTCCAAAAGCCTTTTAGTCCTGTTTTTGATGATGAATTCTTTGACGGGTTAACTTTTGACTTCTTTTTTGATAATCCCTCCGCTTATGGGGATACTATTCCAGAAGATGCGCATGGATTGTTTACATTAGGGGATACTCTCGTTATAAAATTTTCCAAAATCGACAAAGCTGTTTTTGAATTTTTAGAGAAAAAAGAAGTTCAATTAGTGACTGCGGGAAATCCCTTTGCCACTCCAACAAACATCCCCAATAATTTAAGTGGAGGTGCGTTAGGTATTTGGGCCGGTTTTTCTCCTGTTTTTGATACGTTGGTTTGTGTACCTTAGGATGAAAGAAAAGAATCACTGCTTCGTCTAAGCAAAATATTTAGAATTATGAAATTAATAACAGTCATTATATCTCTTTTCTTCATGTCAAATAGCTATGCCCAATCCAATGATTATAAAAAAATGTTGAACAAGTATTACAGCGATTTTCCAACACTCACAATTGCGCAAACATTAACCCATCTCAAAAAAGGAGATGCATTGTTTTTAGATGTAAGAAAAAATGATGAATTCTTGGTAAGTCATATCAAAGGAGCTAAGAGAATGGATTTAGACGGCTCCAATATCAGTGAAATTAAGGATGTAAATAAGGACAAACTAATCATTGTCTATTGTAGTGTTGGAGCCAGAAGTCAGACCTTTGGTGAGATACTAAAGAAGAAAGGATTCACGAATGTTAAGAACATGTACGGTGGTTTATTCTACTGGGCGAATGAAAAATACCCAATGGTTGATTTAAAAGAAAACAAAACAGCACGAATTCATGGCTACAATAAAGATTGGGGCAAATGGGTGAAGGGCGACGTCGTTTATTAACAAGCTTTTTACTGTTCGATTATTAGAACCTTAAATCAACCTTGCAGACAATGAACAATCTACTTATTATCTTCGCGAAGAACATCAAACTGGGTAAAGTCAAAACACGTCTTGCCAAAACAATTGGAGACGATGGTGCATTTGAAGTGTACAAGCACCTAGTTGAATTACTTGAGAAAAGTACTTCAAAAATAAACAATTGCGATATTCACGTTTACTTTTCTGACGTAATTATCAAGAAGAAATGGCCAAACGAAAAAAAATTCGTTCAAGAAGGAAGCGATTTGGGCGAAAAAATGCTCAATGCATTCAAAAATAGCTTCGATTTAGGCTACACAAACGTTATTGGAGTTGGAACTGACATTCCCGACCTTAATAAGACCATTATTCAATCTGGATTTGATGAATTGCAAAATTCAGACACTGTTTTTGGCCCTGCTGAAGATGGCGGATACTACCTTGTTGGAATGAAAAAGTTACTTCCGTTTATTTTTAAAAACAAAGAATGGAGCACAGAGAATCTATTAGACATTACTTTATGTGAAGTTTTAGACAAAGGATATTCTACAAAAAAAATAGTGGAATTAAACGATATCGATACTGTTGAAGATTTGAAGAATTCCTTTCTTGCTGATAAGTTCTCGCATCTTTTTGAAGATGTGACTTAGGTTTCTTTCAGCTATTTCCAATTGCTTATCTTTATCAAAATTCTAATTATGTCAGAAAAAAAATCACTTAAAAATCATTGGGAATCTTCATACGAAAACGAGGAATCGAAATTGGGTTGGTACCAAAAGTCGGCAAAAGAATCATTGGATTTAATTTCAAAAAGCGGAGTATCAAAAAACGATAAAATTGTTGACATTGGTTCGGGCTCATCTATTCTAATAGACGAATTAATCCATAATGGTTACACAAATATAATCGCTACCGATATCAGTGAAAAGGCTTTAGAAAACACGAAAAACAGATTGTCTGATAATGAGTTAAAGCATGTTAGTTGGATTATTGACGATTTAACAAACCCAACAAAGCTCAAAATGCTTGCTGATATAGCTGTTTGGCATGATAGAGCTGTTTTTCACTTTCTGACAGAAGGGGAAGATCAACAAACGTATTTTAATCTACTCAACAATGCTGTTAAAAGTGGAGGTCATGTTATTATTGCAACATTCAATCTCAACGGCGCAGAAAAATGCAGTAGATTACCGGTTAAAAGGTACGATGCAGATGGGATTGCTAAATTTTTAGGTGATAATTATCAACTCATTGATTTTTTTGATTTTGATTATACCAATCCAAATGGAGATAATAGACCGTATGTTTTTACACTGTTTCAAAAGAGCTGATTTTGATTTAAAAAGATGGTAGAGATTGAGGAGCTAGGAATGTGTGTTTTGGATGAAAAGTTAAATTAGGAATATCCTCCCCCTTAATCCCCCTCCAAAGGGGGAAATGCCCTCAAAACGTAGCTCTTGGCAGAATAAGAGAAAAAACACTCCGTTTATACATTCAACTTTGTCTTCCCCTCCTATGGGAAAAATGTCTTCAAAAATTAGTTCTTAGAAGTATAAAATTAGTTTCTTAAATAAAGTGCAAAAGAAAAAATACTCCATTTATACGTTCAACTTTGTTTCCCTCTCCAAAGGGGGAAGTATCTTCGAGAGTTTAGTTGTTAGTACGTTGTGTTTTAGACGGATTGGAAGAAAGAAAAAATACTTAATTTATACTGTCCACTTTGGTTTCCCCCTTTGGAGGGGGATTAAGGGGGAGGATATACTTCTATTCTCTCTTTAGATACAAAACGTCAAATATAAATAGGAAATCAATAATCGAATCTTTGAATTGATGAATTGATTAAAGAATAATAGATGAAAAGTGTGTTAGAAAAGTACGCCAATTTATCGAAAACATTAATTTTAAAGGAAATATATATTAGTTTTATAAAAATTAAAAAGCCTAACCCCTATGAGAAAATATTTATTCATCCTTTTTACAGTACTTTCTTTTTTATCGCACTCCCAGGATAATAAACCTAAGCCTGCACATATTGGAGGTGAGACTATTCCAATCGTCGGTTCAAATTCGAATGACATAATGATTTTTTTAATTTTATCAGATAATTATGCCACTCAATTAGGTATGATGCTTTCCAGAGCTCATAAATACAATGATATTATTAGAATGCAAGGAAAAAAATACTACCTAGGAAAAAAAGTATTCTTAACTCCAGAAGAAATAGCTGAACTTGATACTGATGAGGAAGACAGTAATTATAAATATATTTTCAGATTAACAAGTACCAAAGGAAGTGAAGGATTTGCATGGGCATATAATTTTGGGACTGTTGATATCAAAACTGGAATGATTTACTATAAAAATAATATTTATCAAAATAATCAGAAAAAAGAAGCCAAAAGACAAATTAAGTTTCTAGAAGAATGCAGAATTATTAATGGTGGCAAATAGAACTATTCTCTAATACCACTCCCCTAGCATCAAATAATTCTTCACATAATCATTAACACCATCTTCTAAAGAGTGAAATCCTTTGCTGTAACCTGACTCTATTAATTTGGTCATGTCAGCTTCGGTAAAGTACTGGTACTTATCACGGATATCTTCAGGAGTATCAATAAAGGAAATATTCTCTTCCTTCTTCATTGCTTTGAACGTGTGTTTTGTTAAATCAAGGAATGTTCTTGCTTGCCCTGTTCCAAGATTGTAAATGCCAGAATTTGGAGGAGTATCCATCAAATAATAGCAAACCTCAACTACATCTTTTACGTAAATAAAATCTCTTAACTGCCCTCCATTCGTGTAATCAGGATTGTGAGAGCGAAACAATTTCATCCCTTCTGTTTTATTAATTTGATGGTAGGCATGAAAAATAACAGAAGCCATTCTCCCTTTATGAAATTCATTGGGTCCGTAAACATTAAAGAACTTTAATCCTGCCCAAAATGGAGGGAATTCTGTCTGCTGAAGCACCCATTTATCAAAATCATTTTTCGAGTCACCATAAGGGTTTAATGGTTGTAATTTATCAATCACATCATGATCATCCTTGTACCCGTTCTCTCCCAAACCATAAGTTGCGGCAGAGCTTGCATACACCAAAGGGATTTGATATTCAACGCATAAATTCCAAAGATTCTTTGAATAATTTAGATTCAATTCATTGAAAATTTTCACATCAAACTCAGTTGTATCTGTCCTTGCTCCAATATGATAGATGAAATCAACCTCATTGCCAAATTCTTTTAACCAACTTACGAAATCCTTTCGTCCAACTTTTGCCAGCATGGTTTTACCTTCCAGGTTACCCTCTTTCTCTGTTTTAGAAAAGTCATCAACGACGATTATATTATCGTGCCCAGACTTATTCAAACGACTAACTAGGCAACTTCCTATAAAACCTGCTGCTCCTGTTACTACTATCATGCTAATTGCTTTTTAGAATAATCCGTTAATTTCCGCGTCAATTGCATTGATTATTTTCCCTAAATCTTCTGGGTCTTCTGGGAAGTTATTGTTATCAACATCGATAACGAGTAATTTCCCTTTATCGTATGTTGAAATCCAAGCTTCGTATCGCTCATTTAAACGTTTTAAGTAATCCAAACGAATACTTTCTTCATAATCACGACCTCTTTTCTGAATTTGATTGACCAAAGTAGGAACACTTGCGCGCAAATAAATCAATAAGTCTGGAGAAGATACAAAAGAGTCCATCAAGTTAAATAGAGAGAAATAATTCTCAAAATCTCTTGTTGTCATCAATCCCATAGAGTGCAAATTGGGCGCAAAAATAAATGCATCCTCATATATTGTTCTATCCTGAATAACAGTCCCTTCAGATTTTTGAATTTCTTGAATTTGATTAAATCTACTGTTCAAATAATAGATTTGAAGATTAAAAGACCAGCGCTGCATATCTTCGTAAAAATCATTCAGGTAAGGGTTTTGCTCTACATCTTCAAAGTGTGTATCCCATCCAAAATGTTTCGCTAACATTCTCGTTAACGTAGTCTTTCCTGATCCAATATTTCCGGCAATTGCAATGTGCATATTCAGTCTATTTTTAGTCCTTTTTTGGTCTGACTAAATTACAAACTTTGCGAGAAGTAGCAAGAAGAATTAGTTAAATACTAAACTGTATTTATGAACATTGCTTTTTGTTCTTAAATACACCAGTTGATTCTCTGCCCTAAGCTCTATAACGTCCTCTAAAGGCAGATTGACAAGGATAAATTCATCGCGGTCTAAAGCGTGAATATGGACAGAATTGTCAATCAATGTGAATAAAGTGGACCCAACAACCTCAAAATGTTGAATACTTTTTTCTTCGACAAACTCCAAAAGAGATCCATACATGTCAAAAATGTAAATTCCTTTCGATTTATCTAACAAATACAGGCGATTTCCACTTTCTTTCATTTGGACGATATTATCCATATCAAGTATCCCTTTTAAATTTCTTATTTGTTGACTTTGATTTAAACCATCTAATGACAATAAATTGAGCGTTAGGTTAAGATTATCCAAAACCCATATTTTGTTTGGTTGATCAGAACTACAGACGATTGATGCATTTACAATATCCTCTTCCGCTAAATCTATACAGTCATCCATAGGAGAGAGTGTATTGTCAAAATAGCAAAGCGTTTGCTGTTCCTCTGAAAAATGCACTAACTTCATTGTGTTAATGAGAACCATTTGAGTCATTCTGCCAAGTGACTTTATACTCTGCGAAAACATTAATTCCCCTTCAGAGTCAAATTTATTGATTACTTCATTATTAGACACATATACATTTTCGAATGCATCCAACGCCCAAACTTCATTCTCATTAATCGTAACTGTACCTTTATCGTCCCAGGTATAAGATACCGAGTCTTGGGCAAACGTTGAATAAGAAGTCAAGAAGACAATGACAAGCAAAGAAATCTTAACTTTTACTGACCGATTCAAATTCCACGCTCTATTCATTACCGAAAGTTACTGTTTTTTATTGAAGTAATTGTTTACTCTCTTTTATAGAGACTACAGCTGCAAAATCTGTTCCAAAAGCTCTCTGTCGTTTGATAATCTAGGGATTTTATTCTGCCCACCCAACTTACCTTTAGATTGCAACCAATTGTCAAACGTACCTTTTTTAACACTATTAAGAACGGGCATCCCTAGAACCATATTGTGTGATCGTTTTGCATCATAATCTGAGTTTATAGCACGTAATTCTGCATCTAAAATGACGGCAAATTGCTCCATTTCATTGGGTTCTTCAGTAAACTCAACAGCCCATTCATGGGCTCCTTTCTCACTGCCTTTCATGAAAACGGGAGCTACCGTATATTCTTTAATTTGTGAATTCGTTTTTTTACTTGCTCGAGAAATGGCTAGGTCCGAATTTTCAACAATTACTTCTTCTCCGAAAGAATTAATGAAACTATTTACACGTCCAGTTATTTTAAAACGGTAGGGCAATAATGAGGTAAACTTAATGGTATCTCCGATAATATATCTCCATAATCCAGCGTTTGTTGATATCACAAGAGCGTAATTAACTTCTAAATCTACCTCTTCAATGTTTATCACCTTTTTAGAATTTACACCATTGAATTCATTCATTGGTATAAATTCATAATAAATTCCATAATCTAGCATTAGCAACAATTCATCAGAATCAATTTGATCTTGAATTCCAAAAAAACCCTCTGAGGCGTTGTATGTTTGCACATAATTCATGTTCGGATCCGGAATCAATTTTTTAAATTGCTCTCGATAAGGTTCAAAACTCACGCCTCCATGCATAAACAACTCGAGGTTCGGCCACACTTCTTTCAAATTTTTCTTTCCAGAAATCTCGAGCACCTTATTCGCAAGTACCATTGTCCAACTTGGCACACCAGCAATAATTACCACATCCTGTTCTATGGTCGATTCTGCCATTTTTTGAATCTTTTCTTGCCAGTCAGTCATCAGGGTTATTTTCTTCGACGGCGTTCTCCGGGCCTCGATGTACCACGGTAGATTCTTAACAATAATCGCGGACAAATCACCAAAATAGGAATCTGAACTTAATTCATTGATATCTGCACTTCCTCCAATAATTAGATGCTTTCCCTTATACAATTTTCGTTTTGGATGATTGTCGTAATACATCGCCAATAAATCTTTACCGCCGTTGTAGTGACACAAGTTCAACGATTCTTTTGTAACTGGTATGATTTTGCTCCGACTTGTTGTTCCGGAAGTTTTTGCAAACCAACTCGTTTTATTGGGCCAAAGTAAGTTCTTCTCCCCTTTCATTGCTCGGTCAATCCACATTTTAGCGTCTTCGTATGTCTGAAGCGGAATTTTTTCTCGATAATCATCATAGGAATTAACTAACTTAAAATCGTTAATTGCACCATAAGTTGTATTTACACCTGTACGAATAAGATTACCAAACAATTCCTTTTGCACTTGATGAGGGTACTTTCTAAAAAGATCTATTTGATGAATTCTTTTTTTCATCATCCAGGAAAATATAGAATTGAATGGCATTTTTAAATTTACGTATTAAACAAAAAAATCCTATTCGTCAAGGACGGACAGGATTCAATTTTATTATTGCGAGATCTAACCGAAAGCAATGATACAACCAACGATTGCTAATAATGCAATGGTAACGATTGTTCCTAGTGCCACAGTTGACTTTTCAAAATGAATAAAAGACATAATTGTTAATTTTTTATCAAAGATAGAAATTTATCTAGAATTTACCCTCTCTTTTCACTATTGTTTCATCAAGAAAACACATTCCACAAGTGTCTGGAGTCAGCATTAATGTAGTTTTGCTTGAATTAAATCAATAAATTCCTTTCTCGTAGAATCATTGGTCATAAATAATCCAGTAAATGCACTTGAAGTAGTCACGGAATTTTGTTTTTGAACACCTCTCATTTGCATACACATATGAGATGCTTCAATTACAACTGCTACTCCTTTAGGATTTAGTACATTTTGAATTGCATCTCTAATTTCAATTGTTAAACGCTCTTGAACTTGTAATCTCCTAGAAAAAGCGTCCACTATTCGCGGTATTTTGCTTAATCCAACTATTTTTCCATCAGGGATATAAGCAACATGAGCTTTTCCAAAAAAAGGTAATATATGATGCTCACAAAGCGAATACAATTCAATATCCTTCACAATCACCATTTCCGAGTACGCCTCGTGAAAAATTGCCTGATTGAGAATGTCCTCAGCATTTAATTCATATCCATGAGTTAAATACTGCATTGCTTTGGCAACTCTTTCTGGAGTTCTCTGCAAGCCTTCTCTATTTGGATCTTCACCAATTTGTTCAATGACCACTTTAAAATTCTCCGAAAGAACCTTTGTAGTTTGCTCATTGTATATTTTATCCTCCATGTTTTGAATATTCACTAATTATTAAAATGGTTGTTTTCCACCAAAATATTCTACAAAATTGTTTTCCGTCTCCGATAATTTAATTTTTACTAATTCTCCTCCAGCTTCTTCTATTCTGTCCTTCATTCTATCCCAAATATGAATAACAACATTTTCTGTTGACGCCATAATTCCCTTCAAAAAAGGAACATCCAAATTTAGGTTTTTATGATCCAGTGGTTCAATCACCTCATCCTTCATGATTTGACTTAATTCTTTCAAATTAATGACGAATCCAGTATCAGGGTGTGGTATTCCTTTGACTGTGACATAAATCACAAAATTATGCCCATGCCAATTTTGATTACTGCATTTACCGAACACTTCCCAATTTTTCTTCTCAGACCAATCTTCGCGGTAAAGTTTATGAGCCGCATTAAACGTCTCTCTTCTTGTAATATATACTGTTTTCACTTTGTTTTATTAGGTTGCAAATATAATAAAAAGAGTAAGAGTAGAATGTTGTATAAGCCAGCAAACTTCTTTATGAACCTTGTGCTTCTCTACGATTCTCTGTGTAAATAGAAAGAAAGTAGAATGTTATTTAACAGGACCTTACTCCATCATTAAATCATTCACTCGTTAAATCACTTGTAACGAGTCAGTTCAAATATTAAATCAGTGAACGAGAGGATGAGATTGTTCTTAAAAACAACAAATTATAAATCTTAATCATTTTACCAATTAAGAATCATTCAAAATAAGGCTTTTTTGTATCTTTGTACTCTATGTTGGATCAAAAAATAAAAACTTCCTTTAACGTGGAACAAATAAGGAAAGAATTCCCCACCTTGTCTCAACAAGTTTATGGAAAAGATTTGATCTATCTGGACAATGGAGCAACATCTCAAAAACCGCAGTCAGTAATTGATGCGATTGCTAAATACTACACAAAAGATAATTCAAATATTCATCGTGGTGTGCATCATCTGAGCCAAGTAGCAACCGAGCAATATGAGAATGCTCGAGAAACTATTCAAAAATACATTAATGCGCCTTTATTAGAAGAAGTTCTATTTACAGTTGGAACAACTGCTGGAATAAACATGATTGCTTTTTCTTTTGGAGAAACGTTAATTGAGGGTGATGAAATTATCATTTCTGCAATGGAGCATCATTCTAACATAGTTCCTTGGCAAATGTTATGTGAAAGAAAAAAATGCATTCTGAAGATTATTCCAATCAACAACGCTGGTGAATTAAAAATGGATGTTTACGACTCTTTGCTTTCTAAACAAACCAAGTTGGTAGCCATTACTCATATATCCAATACTTTAGGAACGATTAACCCTATAAGAGAAATTATTCAAAAAGCTCACAAGGCAGGAGCAAAAGTTCTTATAGATGGAGCTCAAAGCATTCAACATATGAAAATTGATGTGCAAAAATTAGATTGCGATTTTTTCGTTTTTTCGGGCCACAAGGTTTTCGGCCCAACCGGTGTTGGAATTGTCTATGGAAAAAAAGAAGTGTTAGAAAATCTTCCCCCATATCAAGGAGGTGGAGACATGATCGCAAAAGTGACCTTTGATAAAACTACATATAATGTTCTTCCTCATAAATTTGAAGCGGGAACGCCCAATATTTCAGGAGGGATTTGTTTAGGTACTGCCTTCGAATTCCTTTCGCAACAAGATATGAATGCTATCTCAGAACACGAGAATGAATTGGCATCCTACGCAGAAAAAGAAATTTTAAAAATAGAAGGAGCCAAAATAATAGGAACAGCAAGAAACAAAACAAGCGTTGTTTCTTTTATTATTGACGATCTACACCCTTTTGATGTCGGAACACTTTTAGATAAGCAAGGAATCGCAGTAAGAACAGGACATCATTGCACACAACCGTTAATGGATTTTTTCGAAATTCCAGGAACAATTAGGGCATCATTTGCCTTTTACAACACGATGGAAGAGGTTGAGTTATTTTTAAAAGCCTTAAAACGAAGTGTGGGAATGTTGAGATAGACACAAAAAAATGACACTTGAAGAGAAACAGATAGAGATTACAGAAGAGTTTGAAGTCTTTGATGATTGGATGGACAAATACGAGTACATAATCGAACTCGGAAAAGAATTGCCTATTATCTCTGAAGAAAATAAAACAGAAAGTAAACTTATAGAAGGATGTCAATCAAGAGTGTGGTTGAATTCAGAATTGAAAGAAGGAAGAATGCAATTCACAGCCGATTCTGATGCGATAATTACAAAAGGAATTATTGGTTTACTTATTCGAGTTTTAAACAATGAAACTCCTGAAACTATTGCGACGAGTGATTTACACTTCATCGCAGATATTGGTTTACAAGAACATTTGTCTCCAAGAAGAGCAAACGGACTAGCCAGCATGGTACAAAAAATGAAATTAAGCGCATTAAAATCAATTTGAGCAATGAATGAATTAGAAAATACAGTTGTTGATATTTTAAAAACAATATACGACCCTGAAATACCAGTGGATGTTTTTGAGTTGGGGTTGATTTATGAAGTAAAAATAGATAAAGAAAATAATGTCGAAATTGAAATGACATTAACTTCACCCAACTGCCCAGTTGCTGAGTCGATGCCACAAGAGATTGAAGACAAAGTAGCTGCTCATCCTGCTGTTAAAACGGCAAAGGTGAACATTGTATTTGATCCACCCTGGGATAAAGATATGATGAGTGAGGAAGCACAATTGGAGCTTGGTTTTCTTTAGGAATTTGTTAAAGTTCGGTCGGGTTAGAATTGTTCATCAATGCATTTGAATAAATTCTATGTTTCCTGCACTTTGGCGTTCTAATCCTCGAACAATAAAAATAGTATCTTCGATACAAAATTACAAGTGATATTATGAGAAGAGTTGTAGTAACGGGAATGGGTGCTTTGACACCAATCGGAAATAATCTAGAAGATTTTTGGAACAGTATTAAAGAAGGTGCAAGTGGTGCAGGAGTTATCACTAAATTTAATCCAGAAAAATTTCGATCAAAAATCGCTTGTGAACTAAAAAATTTCGAGCCAAAAGATCATTTCCATGTAAAAGAGCTTAGAAAGTATGACCCTTTTTCTCAATATGCCCTTTTTGCAGTGGAAGAAGCACTAGAAAATGGCAATATCAATTTTGAACACTTGAATAAAGATAGAATTGGTGTTATCTGGGGCTCTGGAAACGGAGGAATCCAAACATTTCAAGACCAAATGAAGGAGTATTGCGAGAGTGACGGGACCCCTCGATTTACTCCATTTTTCATTCCTAGAATTTTAGTGGATATTGCTTCAGGTATAATTTCTATTAAATACGGTTTAAGAGGAGTTAATTTTTGTCCTGTATCGGCTTGTGCGACATCTAATACTGCATTGATTGAGGCTTTCAATTACATAAAATGGGATAAAGCAGATATGATCATTTCTGGCGGATCTGAAGCTGCAATTACGGAGTCTGCTATGGGTGGCTTTGCATCTGCAAGAGCACTATCTATGCAAAATGATGAACCAGAAATTGCGTCACGTCCGTTTGATGTGAATAGAGATGGTTTTGTTATGGGTGAAGGAGCTGGGGCTTTAATTCTTGAAGAATACGAACATGCCAAAAAGCGTGGAGCAATTATTTATGGAGAAGTTGTGGGCGGTGGACAAGCTGCAGATGCGTATCATTTAACTGGAACACACCCCGAAGGCGATGGTGCTGTTTTAGGAATGAAAGAAGCATTGAGAGAAGCAAAACTATCTCCAAAAGATATCGATTACGTAAATATGCATGCAACTTCTACTCCTCAAGGAGATAAAAGTGAGTTGATCGCTGTGGAACGTGTTTTCGGCAAACGAAAATCACTTTCTCTCTCAGGAACAAAATCAATGACAGGCCACCTCCTTGGTGCCGCTGGTGCAATTGAAGGTATAATAAGCATAATGGGACTGAAAGAAGGTGTTGTTCCACCTACTATCAATACCACTGAAATTGAACCTGATTTTAAAGATAATTTTGATTTCCCAATGGAAAAAGGAAAACAAAAAAACATGACATACGCAATGAGCAATACCTTTGGATTTGGAGGACATATTGCTTCAATTATATTTAAAAAATATGAATCAGGCAACATTAAATGATGAGATACATTTACATATTTTTCTCTATTCTCGTTTGGGAGGCCTGCGCTCAGAATGTCAAAGAGCTCGAAGCTGATTCTGTTTCTGAAATTGCAGTTGTTGACAATGAATTAATGATAATCAATCCGTTAGGAAAGACAATTGCAACAAGATTTAACACACCACTTGGTTTTCAGCGAGAACAATCGGATTCTACCTCTTATGCTTTTTATTTGCGGCATCTACCGTTAAAAAAGCATGGTTCGTTGGTTTTGTATTATGATGGAACTGTCAAAGACAACTTTAATGTATATGATGCTGTGGTTGATTTGGAAATTGGCAAACGTGATCTACATCAATGCGCAGATGCAATCATGCGCTTAAGAGCCGAGTATTTGTGGAATCAGAAGCAGTACACCAATATTCATTTTAACTTCACCAATGGTTTTCGAGTAGAATACTCTGAGTGGATGAAAGGACGAAGAATGGTTGTTAAAGGCAATAAAACGTATTGGAACACTCGAAATTCTCCATCAAATACTTATCAAGATTTCTGGAACTATATGGAGTTAATTTTCAACTATGCGGGAACGCTTTCTTTGTCTAAAGAATTAAAATCTATTCCAATATCAGAGCTTCAAATTGGTGATATTTTTATCAAAGGAGGATCTCCGGGTCATGCGGTAACTGTAGTTGATGTCGCAAAAAATAAAGAAGGACAAAAACTATTTCTATTGGCACAATCTTACATGCCGGCTCAAGAGGTGCAAATTTTAAAAAATCCTAATAATTCTAACAGTCCCTGGTATGCTGTGGAAAATTGCAAGAGTGGATTAGAAACACCAGAATGGGGCTTTCGTGAGGGTAGTTTGAAACGATTTAAATAAATCTAGTTAACCACTCTAGTCAATTATTCTCCAATTTTCCCAGTCTTTCCAAACCACTTCTAATTTTTGATCTTTGAGCATCTGAGCTATTTGTTCCGTTGTTCTCTCATCTGAAATTTCAAATTGTTCTAAAGATTCAGATTCAACTACATATCCACCTGGGTTGGTTTTAGATTCTGCAGAAAGTGTTGTTGCACCAAACTGCACAATATTGTCCCGCAAGACTTCACTTTCTCTGGTTGAAATGGATAACTCTATATCTTCATCGAGCATTCTGTAAGCGCAAATCAATTGAACTAAATCAGCATCCGTCATTTCGACCTTTGGTTCTAACCCTCCACTATGAGGGCGTAATCTAGGAAATGAAATAGAATATTTTGTTTTCCAGTATTTCTTTTGCAAATACTTTAGATGCAGTGCTGTGAAGAAAGAATCTGCTCGCCAATCTTCCAATCCAAACAAAGCGCCCAATCCAATTTTATGAATCCCCGCTTCTCCCAATCTATCAGGAGTATCTATTCGATAATCGAAATTAGATTTCTTCCCTTTTGGATGGTGCTTCTTATACTCTTCTCGGTGATACGTTTCTTGATAAACGAGCACCGCATACAAACCTTCAGCAATTAACTCTTTGTAGTCATTTTGCTCTAAAGGCTGAACCTCAATTGAGATATTGGAGAAATATGGCTTTACTAATTTAATTGCATTCTTAATATAATCCACTCCTACTGTTTTGTTTGCTTCCCCTGTCACTAATAAAATATGATCGTAACCTTTTTCCTTTAAGAATTCAACTTCTTTGATAATTTCATCGTCAGATAATGTCCTTCTGGGAATTTTATTTGTCATACTAAATCCACAATACGTGCAAATGTTTTGACATTCATTACTCAGATACATAGGAGCATACATTTGAATTGTATTGCCAAAACGTTTTTTTGTTAAGGCTTTACTTATTTGTGCCATTTGTTCTAAAAATGGCTTAGCCGCAGGAGAAATTAGGGCTTTGAAATCTTCAAGGTCTCTCTTTTTATTGTTTAGAGCTTTTAAAACGTCAGATTCTGTCTTATCGAATATTGACTGGAGAGTTTGGTCCCAGTTGTACTGGTCGAAGTAAGTTACAAATGAAGGATTATTAGCTGCTAGCTTTTGGCTGGTGGTTCGTTCTTGTTTCATTGAAGTCATTACTTTTTAACCATTGAGTGTACTAATCTTAACATGTTTCTGATCTTCTTCCGGTTCCTACATTAATATTTGTAGGAATTGACAAGGACGTTCTTCTTAATTGAGAGGTAATGCGATGTAGTTCACATTTTGGAGACGGATTCTTTAAACCATAAACATCTAACTGATGAACTTTTGTCCAAACTTGATATTTTATATAATCTCTCATTCCATTAAAATTAACTTAGCTAAAGGCTGACTGCCAAAAGCCAATTACATTTTTAAAAAACTCGTTAACGGACTGCTCGCTTCCGCACTATTTTTGACACTTGCCAATTTTGCTTCATACGCAATTCTTCCAGATTCCACAGCTAATCGAAATGCTTTCGCCATGGCCACAGGGTTTTGCGAGACAGCAATTGCTGTGTTAACTAGAACAGCATCAGCTCCCAATTCCATAGCGTAAGCAGCATGAGAAGGCGCGCCTAATCCTGCATCAACAATAACAGGAATAGTACTTTGCTCAATAATTATCTCCAAAAATTCTTTGGTTTTAATTCCCTTATTCGTTCCGATAGGAGCTCCAAGTGGCATTACGCATTGTGCTCCAACATCTTCCAATCGTTTGCATAAAACTGGGTCGGCATGAATATATGGCATAACCACAAACCCGAGTTTTACCAATTCTTCTGTAGCTTCTAGAGTCTCAATAGGATCCGGAAGTAAATATTTTGGATCTGGGTGAATTTCCAATTTAATCCAATTCGTTTCTAAAGCTTCTCTAGAAAGTTGCGCAGCAAAAACAGCCTCTTTTGCATTTCTAACACCAGATGTATTGGGCAATAAATTAATTCTTGGGTGATTTAAGTGGGCCAGAATATCATCGCTTTTATCACTGACATCTACTCGTTTTAAAGCAACCGTTATTAACTCACTTTCTGATTCAAGTAATGCATTTTTCATTAGTTGCGACGAACTGAATTTTCCTGTTCCAGTGAATAAACGAGAGTTGAATGATTTATTGGCGATTTTTAGCATAATTATTGATTTAATGTTCTAATATTTCGGTAGAATCAACAAGTGAATTTAATGTGATGCTCATTCTTGGCATTGTTTTGAGCGTCTTCTCTTTGCGAAGAGGACACTTTAGTTAATGCAGAAGAAATAGCTACTCCATGGAATCCAAGGTTGATTAATTTATCAATATCTTCTAATTCGACACCACCAATGGCATATATTGGCGTTTGAATATTTCGAGTTTTTAGTTCTTTTAGAATACTTCTAAACCCTTCCAAACCAAGAATCGGGCTCAGAACTTTTTTGGTTTCTGTAAATTTAAAAGGCCCCAACCCAATGTAATCAATTTTTTGCTCAACAAGAATTAAGCACTCTTCCAACGTATTTGCTGTACCTCCGATAATTTTGTTTTCACCTATATCTTTTCTAATTGAAGTAGGTTTTGCATCATTCTTTCCAACGTGAATTCCAAAACAATCAATTTGATTTGCAACAAAAACATTATCATTGATAATCAGTTTTGCATTGAATGAATCACAAATTTCTAAGGCCTTTTTTGCCGTTTCTAGATATTCTTCATCACTAGTGTCTTTTAAACGAAGTTGGATTAAATGGCAACCTTGATCACAAACATTCCAAATATTATTCAAATGTTCTTCGGGAGTTTCACCTTGAGATATGTAGTATATTCTATCCATTATTAGAAGTTAAGAATGATAGCCTAATAATGATTTGTTAGACCTTAAAAATCGTTCGGTATATCGTTTAGCTCGGTAACAGGATTTTACGATGGGGAAATCTAAAGCCAAATAACTTGTAATTGCTGAAGAAAGAACACAACCACTGCCGTGTTTCCCGGAAATATTGTGCGTTTTTGGATTGAACACATATTGTTTTTCTTCTTTGATGTAGAGTATATCTTTTCCAATAGCATCTTTTCGATGCCCTCCTTTTAAGAATAAATTAGTTTTATGCTGAATGTGAGAAATTGTTCCATCTACATCTTTGTCAGAAAACAACGATTTAATTTCAATATAATTAGGTGTCAATAAGAATATTTTATTCAATACCTCATCTAATTCTTTTGTATCATCTGGATGAAATTGAAAGTTAGAACCTGAGGCTAGAATGGGATCTAAGATAATCTTTATCGAAGAGTTCTTACTCATAAGCAAATCGATTATTTTATTTAAAACAGTCCAGTTTTCCACAATTCCAATTTTTACAAATTTGATGTCAAACCGTTCAAAAAGAACATGGATTTGTGCTTCAATTGTTTCAAAAGATGTCCAATTGCATTCTTTAAAGTTTATGTCATTTTGAACTGTTATTGCTGTACAGACAGAAAGACCATAGCATTTCAATTTCTCAAATGTTTTAACATCCGCAGTTAATCCTGCTCCACTGGATGGATCAAAGCCGGCGATTGTTAATACATAAGGACGATTGAAGGACATGCTTTTTATTAATTATTAATTATTGAAGTTGACATTTGCTATTGAATTTGAGTTAGAATGATTAAGCTCATCGTATTTCCTTTTGATACTTAAAAAGGCCTCTACTGGATCTTTTGAATTCCAAACACCACCAAGAACACCTATCCCTCTATAACCTAGATTCAGTGTTGCATCAATTGTTTGTTCGTTTACTCCGCCTATTCCGATGATTATTTTGTTCGTTCCATTGACATCAAATCCTTTGCCCTCATATCCTTGTTTAGAAATAGATGAGAAAACTGGACTTAAAAGATGGTAGTTGAAGTTGACACTGCAAGATTCAAGGTCAGACGGATTGTGAAAAGAGGAAGAGACGGATAGAGTTTTCGAATTCTCCATTACATATTTCTCTAAATCAGTACCAAAATCTATTCTCACCTGCTCTTGTAAGTGAATTCCTTTTAAATTAAACTCAACAGCAAGTTCATGGAAGTAGTGTGTTATTATTTTGTCATGATGCTTAACGTCAATTCGATTCAAATAATCTCTATGCTCTTGTAGCGATTTATCTGGCTTTCTAAAATGATAAAACTCTAGTCCCACATCAAATAGTTGGTGCAGAATTTGAATTTCATTATTTAGGTCCATTTCAGGAGAAATAAGTACAATCATTGCTATATATAATTAATAATTGTTACAGGTAAACTTTACTACCTTTCTTAATAAATTCTTTCGATTTTTCTTCCATTCCTTTTGAGATAACTTCATCATCAACGACTTCATTTTCCGCTGCAAAATCTCTTACTTCTTGCGAAATTTTCATCGAACAAAATTTTGGTCCACACATTGAACAGAAATGAGCAATTTTAGCACCTTGCGCAGGCAATGTTTCATCGTGGTATTCTCTCGCTCTCTCTGGATCCAGTGCTAAATTGAATTGATCTTCCCATCGGAATTCGAATCTTGCTTTTGACAAAGCGTCATCTCTGTGTTGTGCCCCAGGATGTCCCTTTGCTAAATCTGCTGCATGGGCAGCTAACTTGTACGTGACAACTCCTACTCGTACATCTTCTTTGTTGGGTAAACCAAGGTGCTCTTTTGGTGTTACATAGCATAGCATTGCACAACCGTACCAACCAATCATTGCGGCACCAATTCCCGAAGTAATATGGTCGTAACCAGGTGCAATATCAGTTGTTAATGGGCCTAATGTATAGAATGGCGCCTCATCGCAAACTTCGATTTGCTTCTCCATATTCTCCTTAATCATGTGCATAGGAACGTGACCTGGTCCTTCAATAAAAGTCTGAACCTCATGCTTTCGAGCAATTTTCGTTAATTCACCCAACGTTTCCAATTCTGCAAACTGTGCCTCATCATTGGCATCTGCAATACACCCTGGACGCAAACCATCACCTAATGAAAATGCTACGTCGTACGCTTTCATTATTTCGCAAATGTCTTCAAAATGTGTGTATAAAAAACTTTCCGTGTGGTGCGCTAAACACCATTTTGCCATGATCGAACCTCCGCGAGAAACGATTCCCGTGATTCTTTTGGCTGTCATTGGAACATAACGCAAACGAACTCCAGCATGGATTGTGAAATAATCAACACCTTGTTCTGCTTGTTCTATTAGAGTATCTCGGAAAATCTCCCAAGTTAAATCTTCTGCAACTCCATTTACTTTTTCTAGCGCCTGATAGATTGGAACAGTTCCGACGGGCACTGGAGAATTTCTAATAATCCATTCTCGAGTCTCATGAATGTTGTCTCCAGTTGATAAATCCATGATATTATCTGCTCCCCATCGACATGCCCATACAGCTTTTTCTACTTCTTCTTCAATGGAAGACGTTGTTGCCGAATTACCAATGTTCGCATTTATTTTTACTAAGAAATTCCGTCCAATAATCATTGGTTCTGCTTCTGGATGATTGATGTTTGAAGGAAGTACTGCTCGTCCTCTAGCAATTTCTTCACGCACAAATTCTGCTGTAATTTTCTTTGGAATACTTGCGCCAAAATCTTGTCCTTCGTGTTGCTCAAACAGGCGTGTCATTTCATCAATTTTCTGATTTTCACGAATAGCGACATATTCCATTTCTGGAGTAATTATACCTTTCAGTGCGTAATGCATCTGGGAAACATTCATTCCTGGTTTCGCTTTTAATGGTCTCGTTTTCAAATCAAAACGAAGATGATCAAGGCTAGAATCTTTTAACCGCTCATTGCAATAGTCAGACGAAAATTTATCTAGTCGCTCAACATCTCCCCTTTTTAATGTCCATTCTTCTCGAATTCTTTCAATTCCTTTGTGAATATCGATGTCTTTATTTGGGTCAGAATACGGACCTGATGTATCGTAAACGACAACCGATTCATTGGAAATTTTCTTTCCTGTAAGAGATTCCGTTGTCTCTGTCAATGCTATTTCTCTCATAGCCACACTAATTTCTGGATGTATCTCTCCAGAAACGTAAATTTTCTTTGAGTTTGGAAATGGCTTTCTAGTGACTCCGTCTTTTTTAGGTGCTGTGTCTTTTTTCATGTCAATTCTTTAATTTTTTAGTAAAATCATTAATCCTCTATCCTCCTTGAGTTGCTTTAATGACTAATATTTTATCGTTGTTATTTAATTGTGTTGTTGTCCATTTTTTTTTTGGAATTATCTGTTCATTTATGGCGATAGCGATACCATTTTCTGTAATTGACAATTTAGAAATTACAGATTGCAGTGTTTCTTCTTCACGGAATGAATGCTTATTATCGTTTACCGTTACTTCAATTTTATCCAAAGAATTCATCTTAGTATATTATCAATTTATATCATGCAAACGATTGGAGAATGAATTTCGAGAGTTAGATTTTCACTACTCTGAACTTTTTCCTACGCTGGTTTCAACCAAATCAGGTTCTAAGGATGTTTCTCAAACTAAAAATAGTTACTCCTAAAGTTTACGATGTAAAGATAGGGATATTTTGAGAAAGTAAAGACTGTTGATTGAGAAGTTATCAACCAAAGTATAAAGAGCAAAAGGATTATTTTGTATCTTTGGAAGAAATTAAAACAAAAGCATTATGAAAAAATCAATTGGAATTAAATTATTTGCCTTTGCACTATTGGCAATTGCAGTTACGGCATGTAGCAAGTACGAAGAAGGTTCAAAATTTACTATTTTAAGTAAGAAAGCAAGAATGGCAAACACATGGACTTTGTCGTCTTTCACGGCAAATGGTATTTCTCAACCTATTACTGGAACAAGTACAATGGAACTTACTAAAGACGGTAAAGCTACTACTACAATATCTTTTGGCGGATTTTCAGGAAGCGAAGTAGGTACCTGGGCATTTAGCAGTAACAAAGAAGAGCTCATACTCACAGACTCAGATGGAGATACTCAAACAATGACAATTGTTCAGTTAAAAAACAAAGATTTGAAATTAAGGCAAGTTGATTCTGGAATAACTACAGTCGCTACATATACTGGAAGCTAATTACCGATTTGACAAAATTATTTTAAACCGCCAACGTAGCATTGGCGGTTTTTTATTGCCAATTAGTTTCAAGCGAGATCCTTTATTTCCCTTTGCTACTATTTATACAACAAATACGCTTTTCTCATTTCTTCATATTCATCCAACCCTTTTTTCCACGAAGCTCGAATTTTCTTTTCAGAAATACCACTTTCTATTTGTTTTAGAAGCTTTGAATTGCCAGCTAGAAGATTAAAAAACTTTGCTCGATTAATAAATAATTCTCCGTTCAGCAAATCATTAGACCTCTTGACAAAGCTTAAATCGAGCTTATTCATTCTTTGATAATCAGTAGAATTCAAATTGAATCCAAAACACTTTATTCCTTCAAATTTAGGATGCTTCGCGCCATAACCTGATTTTGGTGTAAAAGAAAAAAGAGTACTGTCTTTTGGGAAATCTGGGTGTCCGTATCTTTCAAAGGGTCCTTCTGTGCCCCGTCCAACTGTTACGGTTGTTGCCTCCAATAAACAAAGACTTGGGTACAATTGTATAGATATGTCAGAACGCAAATTTGGCGATGGTGGAATTGGTAATGAATAAGGCATAGTGTGTGTGTAATTCTCACAGCGAACTATATGCAGGTTACATTGTGCGCTATCTTTTAACCATCCTTCTCCGTTAATCATACTTGCATATTCTGCAATTGTCATCCCGTGAACAATGGGAACAGGATGCATCCCCACAAAAGATTGAAATTCCTTTTCTAAAATAGGACCATCCACATAATGTCCATTTGGATTAGGTCTATCTAAAAGGATAAGCAGAATATTATTCTCCGCACAAGCCTCCATTACATAATGCAAAGTTGAAATATACGTGTAAAAACGAACACCAACATCTTGAATATCAAAGATCATCACTTTAATGTCCTTTAACTGCTCTTTTGTTGGTTTTTTCTTTTTTCCATAGAGAGAAATTAGCGGAAAACCTGTTTTCTCATCTTTACCATTTATAACATGTTCACCCGCATCTGCATCACCACGAAAACCATGTTCTGGAGAAAAAACGCCACGTACATTAATTCTCAAGTTGCTCAACACATCAACCAGATGCTTATCTTGCACCATGGAAGATTGATTTGCAACAATACCCACTCCTACTCCTTCCAAAAGTGGAATGTAACTTCCTAATTTTTCCGCGCCAACGATGATTGGTTTGTTTTCTTTTATTACTTCTTTTAAAGAATCTTCAGGAGTTTGAACGGGGGTGCTGTTTGCACAAGCTGAAATCAAAAAAATGAAAATACTTTTCAAGCCGAAAAGCTTTATGTATTTTAGTCGAAAATTGAATTTGGCATTTGAATATTTCATATCGAAAAAGACGCTTAAAAGTGTTGTGCAAGGTAAGAAAGTTTCTAAACCTATAGTTCGTATTTCTATTATTAGTATTGCTTTAGCAGTGATTGTTAACTTAATAACCATTGCTGTTGTAACAGGCTTTCAGCAAGAAGTACGCCAAAAAATTAGTGGTTTCGGAGCTCATCTTTTTATCATGTCGGCTGGAGAGAATACCGTTTACGAAAGTGAAGCAATTCGTGGTGACCAATTTTTTCTTGAATCAATCAAAAAAAATCCAGAAGTAAAATCAATTTATGCAGTTGGATATAAACCTGTTCTTTTTCAATCAGAGAAAAATAAAATAACTTACCAATTGCCTAATGGAAAAGACACCTCCGAAATTCAACAGGACGTTTATGGAGCCATGATAAAAGGTGTTGACGAAAACTACAATTGGGACTTTTTCAAAAATTATCTAAAAAAAGGGAAACTTCCTGACTACAAAAATGAAACGGAAGAAAATTTTATATTGATTTCGCAAAAGCTATCTGATGATTTACACTATAGTGTTGGAGATTCAATTGTTGCATTTTTTGTAAAAAATCAACCTGTCAGAAGACCTTTTGTTGTAAGTGGAATATATTCAACTGGTCTAGAAGAGTTCGATAAGAAAATTGCCATCGGTAAACTAAGCATTGTTCAAGAATTGAATGATTGGGGAATTAAAGCATCCATTAACATTGCAGATACTTTGTACGATGGACAGCTCATCATTAAAGCAAACGTGACAGGAGGAAACGGTAATTTTCGCTACGATTGGGGGAAAGGTTATGAAGAATACGCGGGTTTTCTTCTCTGCCCATTTCGTGATACAACCATTCAATTGATTGCTTCCGATTATAGTGTGAACATAAATGTAACCAACGAAAAAACAAGTATTGCTGACACTGCTTATTTAAAAATTACTATTGATGGTTTGGGGAGAAGTTTTTGTGATGTAATGCATACTGATTTTGATGAAATTGAACGAACTTATTTGAACGATGATGGGTCTAAATTCTCTATTGAAGCCAGTCAGAAAACAATCCTTTTTGAAGCAATTAATGGCAAAGGGAGCTCTCACAACTACGTTGGCGGTTTTGAGGTAATGTTGAATGATTGGAAAACGTTGGATGAGACTTTCAAGAAAATTAGAAAGAAAATTGATTTCGTCCCCAATCAATTCGATGAGTTGTTAATGACCACGAGTATTAAAAATAACCAACGTGAAATTTTTGTTTGGTTGGATTTTTTAGATATCAATGTTGTGATTATTCTTGTTCTAATGATACTTATAGGTATTATCAATATGGGGTCAGCTTTACTTGTTCTTATTCTCATCCGTTCAAATTTTATTGGCATGATGAAAGCGATGGGAGCAACGAACTGGAGCATTCGTAAAATCTTCTTGATTCAAGCCACTTTTTTGATTAGTCGAGGAATGCTTTGGGGAAACATTATTGGAGTCGGCATTTGTCTTGCGCAAAAGTACTTTGGCATTTTTAAATTGAACCCGGAGGTTTATTATTTGAGTGAAGTCCCGATAGAATTGACATTGTCGCATTGGTTGATTCTGAATCTTGGAACATTGTTGGTGTGTGTTCTTGCACTGATACTGCCGAGTATTGTTATTACAAGGATAAGTCCTGTGAAGGCAATTAAGTTTGATTGAGGGAAGTGGAGTAGCTTTCTACCATGGATGCACGGATAAAAAAAGAAGCACCTATATTTAATGGCATTGACAAGATGCCAATAGGAAAATTAAAGTTCGTAAAAGAATATCGAGAAAGTGTCTTGTCTCTTGGTTTGGGTTGCTCTGTGCTTGTGGTTGCTCCTGTTGGTGTTGGTTCTGCGTGGTTTGGTGCTTTGGCTTCTTGCTTCCGCTGTGTTGGTTCTGCTCCGTGTGGTGGTTCTGTTTGGTTGGCTTCTTCTGTTCCTTTTCCTGCTCCGCCTGTTGGCGGTCAGCTTTCTTTGTTTTAGTTCCGCTTTTGGCGGAATGTTGGATTTTTAAAGTTGATTTTAAGGTCTATTCTTTCTTTTTGGGATATACTTTTTTTGCCCCTTTTTTGATTGTCTACGGTGGTTCACCGCTTGTGTTCCTAAAATTGCCGTTCCGTTCCGTCTTTTGACGGAAACGGTTACGGCTCATTCATTAGTTTACTTTTCCTGAAAGTTCCGCCCCTGCTTTAAAACGTGGTTTCTTTTTAGCTTTTATTTTAAGCGGTTCGCCTGTGCGTGGATTTCTTCCTGTACGTGCTGACACGTCTTGAACATCCCAAGTTCCGAAGCCGATTAAAGTTACTTTATCGCCTTTGCTTAACGTTTCCGTTACGGTTTCTGTAAATGCTTCTAAAAAGCGTTTTACTTCTTTTTGCGACTTGCCTGTTTTGTCGGCTAATGCACTTATTAATTCTGCCTTATTCATAATGATTTTTTAATGTTTAGCTTTAAAGATAGTGATTCATGCGTTTTTGAACGCATTTTTGATTTTTACATCCTTTTAATCTGTGGGAACGCTCCGCTTAGTTCCGCCTTTGGCGGTTCTTTTTTTTGCCCCTTTTTTTTTCTTTTTTTACTTCGCCAGTTGGCGAACATGATTTTTTTTAGGATTCCAATTTTTTACACTTGTTTTGGAACTCACAAAACTCCAAAATAATCTGTATTTATGAGAGGTTGAGCCGAAAACGAAATAGGGAATAAAACACGCTGAAAACCTTATAAATAAAGAGTTACAGCGTATAAAACTGATTGTTAATAACTTTCTTGGTTTCAAGGGGCAGGAACAACAAAAAGAAAGCTCCACAACTGCAGAGCTTCTTTATTATTTTCTAATCGGAATAGTAATCTTTTTTTTATACCGTTTAGGGATATAGTTGTTTATTAAATTTACAAGAGTATTAATTGTTTCAGAATCACTGTACTTTAAAAAATAAACACGCGATTTAAGGCTTTCAGTATGTAAAATTTGAATCGTTTCAGGCAACCCTAAAACTTGGATAGAATCAGATTTTGGCACTATTGAATTCACATTCCATGCTATTGAATCTATGAATAATTGAATTTTTAAAAATTGATAGTAATCTAATTTTTTATTTTCAATGAATTTGGTTTTTACATGTCCATTTTTTGTTTCATACTTTAGTAAAACACCATCTGTAAGGATGCGTATTGAATTATAGTTTCCATTAGAGACAAAATAATTCACTTCATAATTTACATCAGCATTTACAACAATTGAATCCGATGGCTCAAAACTTTGACTAAAACCATTTACTGACAAAACAATAGCGAATAGAAGTAATCTAAAACTCTTATTACTTAACATTGTAAAGATATTTAATCATTTCATCAAACTTTTGGTCAAAACTCTTTACAGGTCTTATATTTTGGTCAAGATGTCCATACTTTCTTTGATACACCAACTCCATTTGGCTTACCACTCCTGATCTGTCATAAATTAATTGGTATCTATAAGCCTCACTTTCAACTATAAATGTTTGTTTTGTATCAGCTCCCATTGCTATTTGAACTCCGTGTCTATTTTCATGAATAACAGCTTCATCATGTCCTGGTTTAATTATAGTATAAATCTTACCTCCTGTAACATTACCCGTTTCTTTGTCTTCTTCTACGTAGCTTTTGTTATTCCAATTGGTTAAGCCGTTTTCACCATCACTTAGTCCTTTAGTATCTGACGTATAAATATATTCAATAGGACTGGTGATAATTGATTCAAAATCTGATTTGAGTTTATTCCAATTGCCTAAGTCATTTTTTGCGTATTGTAACTCTTTCTTAGCTTTTTTTGTTTCACGCTTACTCAATTCTCCGCTACTAAGCTTTCCTTCAATTGTTTTAATGTCTGATTCAAGAGCAGAAACTTTATCAGTTACATTCTTATAAGCTGCATTGAAATCTTTTGCCACCTGTGAATCTGTGAATGTTGTATCTGCTCCATTTGGATCAACAAACCAAACTGGATTATTTGCAAAGGCAGCGTAAGGAGATTCATGTTCCTTGACGATAGGGTCTAAACTTAACCACCTCCCTAATCTTGGATCGTATTGTCGGAACTCCGTAGTGTAACTGTTTCCGTTGCCTTTGACCTCATTATCAGCTTCGTAAGACTGGAAACCATACCTATAACTTACACCATCCACTTTACTCTGTCTTCAGCTCTACGAACTGAAACGGATAGTACTTATCTTGGGAACGAGCATCTCCGTCATAATTTGGACCGGCTACCTCTGAAGTCACAACTACGACATTAATTCTATCGGCAAATCCTTTTTTCTCAAAGAAAGAAATTAAATCGTACTTCATGTTTTCGGCACGTTTCGTAGCCAAAATTTTATTTGTTCTGTACGTCTTTGTTGGAACATGAGATGCAGAAGAATGAATATTAATGGTAACTGAACCACGTCCATCTTTAAATTGATTTTCAATCTCTTTGACAAATTTCTTCAATTTCCCCTTTCTCGTTGAAAGTTTATTCCTGTTGTACTTGAAGTTATACTTGAATTCAAAATTCTCGTAACTCACAACATCAACTGGGGCGATTTCCAAGGCTGGTTCATCGATAAAAACAATTGTGGAAGCAACTTGTCCTCTTGCGTCTGTCACTGTAACCTTGTATTCTCCTTTTACTAAATTTGTGGGATCTTCATCCGTAGAACCGTTGCTCCAAGTATAAGAATAAGGCGCTACTCCTCCATCAATAATTGCATCAATACTACCATCGCTTCCTTGATAAACAGTAACGTCTTTACCAGTAGCTGATATACCCAATGGAGGGTAAAGAATTTCTAAACGATAAATGTCACTGAATTCTCCATCTCGATTACTCGACCAATAAGCTTGTGTTCCATTGTGAGAAAAGTAAGCATCAAATTTTGGAGAATTAATCGTTGATCCAACATTAATTGGTGCAGACCATTGAGACATACTTCCTTGCTTGACGGAATAAAAAATATCTGCATCCCCTTCTCCACCAAAGCCATTACTCGAGAAAAATAAGGTGTCATGTGTGATGGATAAAAAAGGAGAGATTTCAAAACCCGTGGAGTTAATTGAGGCTCCCATGTGAATTGGTACTGACCAACTCCCGTTCTCTTTCTGACTATAATACAAATCTTCTTCTCCCAAAGAATTAGGACCTGAGTAGGAAATAATCATCACATCCTCATTTTCATCCATATGAAAACCATAGTAATCTCCCTCAATATCAAGTCCTGGAATATCAATTTTCGTTGGGATTTTCCATGCATCACCTTCACCAGTTGAAACGGCTAATCCCTTTTCAAAATCTTTCTTACCGTCATAGGCATTGATTAAATACATCGTTGTTCCAGTCGAATTTAGTCCAACCACAGAATTATTTAACTTATTGTTGATAGATTTCAAAGGTTTGCACGCAGCATAGTCGCCATTTGCATCTTTCTCACTGTACCAAACATCTTGGTCATTATAACCACCTTCATTTTCCTTGTCAAATGTTCGTACAAAATAGAGAATACCTTCATCTTTGGAAAAAACAGGAATGCTTTCTTCTGCTTCCGTATTTACAGCTCCTGATAATTTTTCAACATCAGACGTTTTCCAAAATTGTGCATTGATATTACCCACGTATAATGCAGATAAAACTAGTAGTAAATTTTTCATTGTAACAGTTTATCTTCCAAACATAAATCCTAAAACAACCTCATGTCCTCCCGAACTGTATTGGTTAAACCTTGAAACACTGTAATCAAAAGAATATCCAAATTTGAAACGTTCACTCAAACTAAGACCAACCAAGGCAATAACCGCATCCTTATTTCTATAGGACAATCCAAACCATACCCAGTTTTTGTATTCTACAATTGCCGAACCTTCAATGGAAAGAGGGGTGTTATATACATATTTCGCAAGAACAGAAGGTGTAATTGTCCAGTCACGGTTCATTTGAAATTTGTATCCTGCGGTTGCTCTGAAATGCATACGCGGATCAAAATTTGCAGTTCCAGAACCAAAACTTACAAAATCTTTTGTCAATTGTTCAGTTGCAATACCCACAAATAATTCTTGAGAATAAAAATACATCCCTAAACCTATGTCTAAGGTATTTAAATTCGCTGATGCAGAATATGCATCATACGTTGGGTCAATTCCTACTCCCGTGATTGCATTTAAAGTTTGCGCTCTATCTTTCAAAAAACCTCTATTAGACATTCCGATGTTTGTTCCCAATGAAATGTTATAATCTCTTGAGATAGGCATATGAATCGCATAAGTTCCTGCAAATTTAATTTGTCTGTATGCGCCGTATTGATCTGCCAACACAAATCCACCGACTGCATGTTTTAACTTACCCGTACTCACTTTTGGCGCCTGGGTTGCTCTATTGCTTATTCTAATACCTGGATTATATTTAGCTCTGCCCTTTCTTTTCTTTAATGGAGAAGATGCATACAAGTATGAAGACATAGGAGCGTTATCAAATCCAACCCATTGCATTCTTCCACCTGCCGTAATATCAAGAAAATCATACATCCCAGCAGAACCTGGATTAACCATGTACTGATTCTTCATATATTGACTGAATTGTGTAGATTGCTGCCCATACGAAAGGTACGAAATCAATAGGGTAGCTGTAAGAAGTAGTTTATTCATCATTTCAAAAAATTATAGCATTCTACAGGTTTAATTGCAGATTAAGATGATAAAAATACAAAAATTGGCTGTATTAAAAAATCTTATTGCACACCTAAGACGATAAACGCCGTTAAATGGTTGGCCATCTCACTAATTTCTATCATTCCATGCAATCACAAGGAGCATCAAACACCATCTCTACATTGGTCAATTTACCCAACCATATTTCTTGAAACGTTGGACTAAAACGAATTCCTGTAAAATCAATCTTTTTTAGACTTTTCATTCTAGTTAGTGACTCAGGCAAAGAACCAATTGGTGTATCATACAAATCCAGATATTCTAGTTTTACTAAGCTTTCAATGCATTCCGGTAAATTTTCAAATAAATTACGTCCTAAACGTAAGAAACGGATGGAAGAATTTCGGCAGAGTTCAATTGGATAATATTTCAATTTGTTCTTTGCGAGGTTCAAATCTTCTAAAAACTGCATGTCACCAATGAATTGTGGTATTTTAACAAGCTTATTTTTGCTTAAATCTAGCACACGAAGATTTTTGAACTTTTCTAATTTTTCAGGAACTTCCGTAAGTCGTAATTTTTGAAAGGAAATTCCATAAATAGTGTCTGGTTTCGCCAATAGAACATCTTCCCAAGCATAAATTTTCACATTTGAAACATTATATTCTTGACTAAAACTCTGACTAAAGTTTAGTAGAAAAATAAGCACGAATATTTTCTTCATCTTTATTAATTTGTTCTTTCAATTCAAAAAGTGAGTCAAATTTAACTTCTCCTCTAAAGCGTGACAATAATTGTACCGTTACATGTTCCTCATACAGATTTCCGTTAAAATCGAGAATATGAACCTCTATACAGGTTTTGTTTTTAGTTAAACCAACTGAAGGGCGCACGCCAATATTCATCATTCCCGCTTTTACTGAACCGTTTGGTAACAAAACGTTTGCGGCATACACTCCTGACTTTGGAATCAATTTTGTTTCGCTTTCAATGTCAATATTAGCTGTTGGATATCCTAATTCACGACCAATCGCCTGTCCTTCAACTACTTTTCCGAAAAACTCAAAAGGTTCGCCTAAGTACGATGCCGCCAATTCCATTTCTCCTTCTTCAATCGCTTTTCGAATCTTAGTGGAACTTATATTCACTTCATCGATTTCTTGTGCCGCAATTTCGGTAACATCAAAGTTGTAAGTTTCACTTGCATCTTTTAAAAATTGTAATGTCCCTTCTCTGTTCTTACCAAATTGATGATCATAACCGATAACCAGCTTTTTTACTTTCAAACGATTCACTAAATAATCTCGAACGAACTCAACAGCCGATAACCGAGAGAACTCTTTAGAAAACGGATGGATTATGAGATTTTGCAATCCCATTCTCCTCAGTTTATCTACCTTTTCAACTTGTGTTTGAATTAATTTCAATCCATGACTTTCTGGATACAACACCATTCTTGGGTGAGGATAAAAAGTAAATAAAACAGATTCGCCGTCAATATTTTCTGCCTCTTCATTGAGTTGTTCAATGATTTTTTGATGACCTATATGAACACCATCAAATGTCCCAATTGTTAAAACTGGATTGGGTATTTCTTCTAGACTATCAAAACCTTTAAAAACCTTCATTGTTAATGCCGCGTCGTAAAATTAGAAAAAAAACAATCATTCTTACGAATTTGTTCATTTTCTCTTTTAAGAGAGGCTTGTCTGAATGTGCAAAATGTTCTATACCTATTACTTTGAAAAAAATCTTGCATCAATCCCATAAAAAAGGTATTTTTGCAGTGGAAACATTCTTTATTTATAATTAATCTAAATAGGAGTTTTTCGGAACAGACAAAAACAGGAATATGATAGTGGTAACAGACAAAGCTAAACAACAAGCAATAAAACTCATGGAAGAAGATGGAAAAGACAATCTTTTCATTCGTGTTGGAGTTGAAGGTGGTGGATGTTCTGGCTTGATGTATCAATTAAATTTTGACAATGAAGAAAAAGAAAGCGATCGCTCTTTTGAAAACAACGATGTTAAAATTGTAGTTGATAAGAAAAGCTTTTTATATCTCATTGGCACTACGTTGGACTTTTCAGGTGGACTTAATGGAAAAGGATTTGTTTTTAAGAACCCAAACGCAGACAGAACTTGCGGTTGCGGTGAATCATTCTCTATATAGTTTCTCAGCATGGCAAAATACACTGAAGACGAGTTAGCTCAAGATTTAGAAGATCAAGAATACAAGTTTGGTTTTACAACAGATATTGATGCTGATCAAGCTCCCAAAGGACTGAATGAAGATATTATTCGTTTTATTTCCGCAAAGAAAGAAGAGCCAAGATGGATGCTGGAGCATCGTCTAGAGGCTTTTGAAATGTGGAAAAAAATGAAAGAACCAGACTGGGCGCATGTAAAATATAAGAAACCCAATTTTCAAGATATTATTTATTATTCTGCACCAAAACAAACTAAAAAATACGAAAGTTGGGACGATGTTGATCCAGAAATGAAAGAAACCATGAAAAAATTGGGGATTTCTATGGAAGAGCAAAAAAGATTAACGGGAACGAATGTTGCAGTAGATTTTGTGATGGATTCTGTTTCGGTAGCAACATCGTTTAAAGCAAAATTAAAAGAGTTAGGAATTATTTTCTGCTCATTTTCTGAAGCAGTTCAAGATTATCCTGAATTGGTCAAAGAGCACATGGGGACGGTTGTTCCAACCAGTGATAATTTCTATGCTGCCTTAAATTCTGCTGTTTTCACTGATGGTTCATTTTGTTATATACCAAAAGGGGTAAGGTGTCCAATGGAATTATCTACCTATTTTAGAATTAACGAAGGGGGAACAGGTCAGTTTGAAAGAACATTGGTTATTGCTGATGAAGGTTCTTATGTTTCTTACTTAGAAGGTTGCACAGCACCACAAAGAGATGAAAACCAACTTCACGCGGCCGTTGTAGAGCTAATAGCAAAGGATAATGCAGAAATAAAGTATTCTACTGTTCAAAACTGGTATCCTGGTGATAAAAATGGGCTGGGGGGCATCTTCAACTTCGTTACAAAACGTGGAATTTGTGGATTGAATTCAAAAATATCATGGACGCAAGTAGAAACAGGTTCTGCAGTAACATGGAAATACCCTTCATGTATCTTAAAAGGAGACAATTCAATTGGTGAGTTTTATTCTGTTGCGGTAACAAATAATTACCAGCAAGCGGATACAGGTACAAAAATGATTCACTTAGGTAAGAATACGAAAAGTACGATTATTTCTAAAGGTATCTCTGCAGGTAAATCACACAACTCCTATCGAGGATTGGTTCAGATTCACAAAAATGCAACGAATTCTCGTAATTTTTCGCAATGTGATTCTTTATTGATGACAGATGAGTGTGGGGCACATACTTTTCCATACATCGAGTGTAAAAATAGCAGCTCAAAAATAGAACATGAAGCAACAACTTCAAAAATTGGTGAAGATCAAATTTTCTATTGCTTACAACGAGGAATAAGTGAAGAAAAAGCAATTGGTTTAATTGTAAATGGGTATTGTAAAGATGTATTGAATCAGTTGCCAATGGAATTTGCTGTAGAAGCTCAGAAGTTGTTAACGATTAGCTTAGAAGGAAGTGTGGGGTAGGAAGTAGATGTTTGTTATAATTTGAAATAAGGAGTATTGGAATTATGAATTATTGAAGTGGAGAAATGTTGTAGAAAATGTTGTATAACTGGGCTTAAAAAGGGAAGAACAATCGTTTCTTATAATTTAAGAACACAGTGTTTCTAACTATCTAAATAAAAAAAATGATTGAGATTAAAAATTTACATGCAAAGATTGGTGGCAAGGAAATTCTAAAAGGATTAAACTTGGAAGTTAAGGCAGGTGAGATTCATGCCATAATGGGTCCAAATGGAGCGGGAAAGAGTACACTAGCATCCGTTTTAGCGGGAAGAGAAGATTATGAAGTGACCAAAGGTTCAGTTGATTTTGATGGGGCAGATTTATTAGACTTAGCCACTGAAGATAGAGCGAGAGAAGGGTTATTCTTAGCCTTTCAGTATCCAATCGAAATTCCTGGTGTGTCTAACATTAACTTTTTAAGAACAGCGATTAACGAAATTCGTGAATACAAAAAGGAAGATCCTATTTCTGCAAAAGATTTTATGGCCTTGGTTCGTGAGAAGTCCAAGTTGGTAGAGTTGGACTCAAAATTAGCTTCAAGAAGTGTAAACGAAGGTTTTTCCGGTGGAGAAAAGAAGCGAAATGAAATATTTCAAATGGCGATGTTAAATCCAAAACTGGCCATATTAGACGAAACGGATTCTGGATTAGATATTGATGCTTTGAGAGTTGTTGCGAATGGTGTTAATATGTTAAAAAGCAATGACAATGCTACAATTGTAATTACACATTATCAGCGCCTTCTAGACCATATCGTTCCTGACTTCGTGCATGTTCTTTATGATGGAAAAATTGTGAAAACAGGAGGGAAAGAATTGGCTCTTGAATTGGAAGAAAAGGGATACGATTGGATTAAGGAAGAATTGGCAAACTAGAATCAAATGAATGTAATTATACCTAAAAAAGCTGAGCTTGCTTCAAAATTAGAAGCAACAACGATTCCTGTCTCTTCTGAAGATAAGCAACTTGCATTAGAAGTAATCGAGAAAACTCCTCTTCCAACGACAAGAACGGAAGCTTGGAAATATACTAGAGTTGCACGAATTGGCAAGATTGCTTTTACTAACCAACAAGCTAAAATTAAATCGTCCATTGAGAAGTATATTATTGACTTTTCCGCGGCAACGCTAGTATTCGTAAACGGTCATTTTGAAAAAGAATTATCAAGTGATAATTTACCTGAAGGTGTTTCTTGGAATTTACTTTCAGCTTTAGATGTCTTACCCAAAACAAAGTTGAAATTGGAAAATGAAATTTTCAATTCCCTAAACACGGCCCATTTAACAGATGGAATTCAACTAACCGTAGCACCAAATATAGTTGTTGAACAACCCATACAAATTCTTCACATTCTAAAAGGAACAAAGGTTATTTCTAACTTTAAAGTTCTCGTGAATGCGGAAAAATCATCTCAAGCTTCTATTATTCAAGGGTATTTTTCTGAAGAAGGAGAAAATAAATTTTGCAACGTTATTTCAGAAATTAATGTTGCCGAAAATGCCACTTTAAGTATTGACAAGATTCAATACGAAGATGAGCACTCTTTTCATATTAGTACAGAAGAAGTTAGTCAAGAATGCAACTCTTTGTTCACTATGAATACATCAACATTAAATGGCGGTCTTGTTCGGAACAATCTCCACATTAACGTAATTGGAGAGAATTGTAACAGTATTCTTAATGGAATATACCTTACTAAGGATAAGCAGCATGTTGACAACCATACAATTGTAAATCACGTCGCAGCTCATTGCGAGTCTCATGAATTGTACAAAGGTGTAATGGATGATAAATCAACAGCTGTATTCAATGGCAAAGTATTCGTTCGTCCTGATGCTCAAAAAATAAATGCCTTTCAATCCAATGGAAATGTTTTATTATCAGATGATGCAACGGTAAACTCTAAACCAGAGCTAGAAATCTATGCAGATGATGTAAAATGTTCTCATGGCTCTACAACAGGTCAGTTGGATGAGGAAGCCCTTTTCTATTTACGTGCTAGAGGTTTGTCTAAACACTCAGCTCATCAATTGATGGTGTCTGCATTTATTGGTGAAGTTCTGGATATGTTTAAGAACAAAAATGTTCGCTCTTACATCGATGCATTGCTCCAAGAAAGATTTGGTTGGGAATAAAATTAATGGTTACCAAACAAATTCTACTCAACAATCAAATCAAACTCACCATCATCGACATCCGCATTAAAGTCTTTCAGTTTCAATGCTATTTCACTTAGAATAACTGCTCTTTGTTCATCTTTGACTGCATCACTTGTCATGTAATTTTTAAGATGGCTTTCACTTTCCAATAAATCTTCTTCCATGAATGGCCCTTCCAGGTTTTCGATAATAGTTAGGCAATCAATTGCTTCCAGAAAAGAACCATGAATAGCAATGAAAACGAATTCATCTACATATCCCGAAAAATCGATCTTAGTGTTCCAAACAGCAGTCAGCATTAACTGACGGATTTTTAAAAATTCTTCATTATCAATGATTGCCATTAACTCTCCCTTTACAGAAGTGTCTTTCAGACTACTGAGCAACTCAATAACTTCCGATTTATTCTTCTCAGAAATATCATCCATCAATCTTCTCGCTAAAGGTATAATCACAGAATAATCACCATTCGCTTCTAATGATTTAATGGCCTTAGAGACTTTTTTTTCATCCTGTGAGTTAAGGTTCGAAATTATTGCTCCCAATTTTTGTTGCTTCTTTGTTTCAGCCATATTAAAAATAATTTTCTGCAAAATTACGGCATTTAGTTAAGATAACTAAATAAGTATGCGAGAATTCTACAACAATTAATATCTTTATTAAATGAATCGATTTGGGACAGTCTTTTTTTTGGTGATTACTTCATTCATGGTGATTGTATTTAATTCTTGTACAATTGAAACGGCTCAGCCAAGTTCCGATAAACATTTAATTGTACTTTCTGATTATCTAACCATGTCCGACACAACGATTTTTTCGGAGTTTATCCAGTTAGAAAAAGTTTCTTTGGAAATCATCAATATGGAAGCCGATAAAATAATTGGATTAATGCGTAATCAAGGAGACAATGTTCAAGCAGACCTCATTATGGTTCGCTCTTTATTTGATGTATATAGAATGCAAAAGCGTGGGATTCAACAACAGATTCATTTTGAAGAAGAATTAAGTCCAGCTATAAATAACATAAGTTCTTCCCAGTTTAATTTTGTTGGATTTGGATTAGATCCTTTTATTATTGCTAATCCCAACGGAACACAGGCACGTACATACAATGATTTGCTTAGAATCAAACATATAAATCTTCTTTCCAAGAGAGAATTAATTCCAATGTTAGCACCTATTTCTTCAAAGCTGAAAAAAGTAAAAGGCAATAAATGGATTAAAGATTTTACTGACAACGAAGTTTCTCGTAGTCTGTCATCAGACTCTAGCTTTTCTCTGATGCCAATTTTGACTACATATAGCAATTACATAAATAATAAAGACACTCTCCTTGATTTTGATAATCGATTTTTAACCTATCCTAACTCGAGATCAAGCGGATCGTTTTACAACGTGAGATCATTTAGTATTGTAAAACAAGCACAAAAATACTCTATAGCGAAAAGTTTCATCCTTTTTTATACAACTGACAGCTATAATTTAAAACTCAATAAAAAACTGGACACCTTTTCCATTTTGGATGATTCTTCTTCCTTCAGAAGGTACAAAGAATGGCCTGATAAACTTATGCACTACTATCAAACTATAGATCGAGTTTTGCAGAGAATAGAATGATTAATCGGTTTAGAATTGCATTTAAACAGAATAATTCGTACACTTGTCTAACTATTTATTCCATGCACGAAAGACGTAAACTTATATTTAAACTATTAAATAGGCAACGTGTAGCCATATTACCAAAGAACTATTCTAAGAATTTTAATTTAGCGCTTCAATTATTATTGTTGTTGATTTTAAGTTTAACCGTGATTTACTTATTTTCTTCTCGATTGACATTTTCCAAGCTTATCATTTCTAGTATCGTTGTATTATTAAGTCTTGGATTTTATTCGTTTTGTATTAAAAAAATAAAGGAAACCATCATAAAAGGAGATACATTAATTTTAAATTCTTTAGGTAAAAAATCTAAAGTTACTTCTCTTAGAAGTATTAAAAATGTTAAGACAAGGTCTTTTGCTGGCTTGCAGTACACAAATTTGAAGTACACACTTGACGGTAAAAAAGAAATGGTTGTGTTTATTGGTAGATCATCCTATCTACCCTTTTCTCCTGAAAACACTATTAAGGAAGCTGTGAAGTTTAGCAAAAAAAGAAAGGCAAATCTTAAGCCGGGTCCTGTATCTGCAAAATAAATTGCATAGTCCATCATTTATCTAGTTCCGAAATCACTAACGGAATCCATCAATCTACCCACCTAGTTGAACGAGTAATTCTCAAGCCCAGGTTTACATGATCTTTCAGCCTGTGAGGTTTACCAAGCAGTTATTGTTGCCAATAACCCGGTGAGCTCTTACCTCACCTTTTCACCTTTTCCAAGAACTTTCGTTTTTGGTAGTTTACCTTTCTGTGGCACTTTCTGTTATGTCCTAGAACACACCTTCCCGTTAAGAAGCACAGTACTCTTTGCTGCCCAGACTTTCCTCTTTATAATAAATATAAAGCGATAGACTGATTTGCCTTTCAGCTACAAAGTTACACTTTAGTTTTTGACAAAAGAATTAATTAGGCTGGTTCCTTCATTAATTACAACGATTGAATAGGTTCCGTTCTCTAGTTTAGAGATATCAATGCTATTGGAAACTACAGACAATGAACCTTTTAAAACAATCTTTCCCTCTATACTAAAGACAGAATAACTAGATTCCCCCTCAATATTATCTACCATTATCAGATTGTTACTTGGATTGGGATAAATAGATAATTTATTATTCAATTCCTCAATACTAGCACTTAAATTAACATCTCTGTATTCAATATCAGTCACTGTTTCCAATCCTTGAATAATAGAAGTCGTGATTCGCAATATTGGTTCTTTCTGACCGACAGCAATCCACTCATATTCATGACTATCAGGAATCGGAAGCTCAATGGCAACTGGAAATCCTTGAATTTCAAAAATTAGTGAATCTAGCTCAGTAATAAAATGGTCAATTCGAAGAACATCAAAATTCCCAAATGGAGTTGTGATATTACCCCACCCATCTACTATTGAATTTCTTTGTCTGTATTGAATCCATACTCCATTGAACACAGGATTCATGTCTAACTTCGAATAACCCCTAGAATAATATGTATCATTAAAATTCAAAGGAAATTTATATTTCGTTTCTATGGTATCAGAAGCAAAAGGCACTTCATTCCCTTCTACCACAACAGAAAGCCCAACTGAGGTTATTGAGTCACCACTGTTTTTGCTGTATGCGTTCACATCAGAAATAGTTATCGGCAAGAAAGTAGAAATCTGACTCAGTGGAAGTGCATCTGAGGGTAAAAAATTTGTTGCCTGGTAATCAGCAGAAGCAAAAGAGCCAAAAACAAATTGAACAAGAAATGATGCTCCTGAAAGCAGTTGATAATCTCTAACCGTTTGGCCTGTCGGTATTAAATTCGAAAAATCCCAAATTTGATTAGCGCCTGTAGTTGTATAATCAATTGTTGGGTCAATGGCTGTTGACATTGCTGTTATGTCTCCCCCATCGGCAAAATCAGAATTAGAGAGAGTTATTTGTGAATTTCCAAAAAATGGAATAAATAGAATAATCAGGTAAAAGTGTTTCATTTGTATGGTTGTAATGTTTAACGGCATGCAAAGTAGGGTTATTTAACCTCAAATCCAAAAACAGTAGAAAAAGTTAAGGGTATATCAGTAGCACCGATCACTGATCTTACTTTGCAAGAAATATCTGCATCAACCTTATAAACCTTGTTTCCCGCGGAGTTTAACGAATAGTAAACGAAAGAATTAATCTGAACCGTAGATGAGCTATTATCTGCCAATTCAGACTCATAAGTAATACCATTAGACGTTAATTTCACTAAAATGTTAAAATCTTGTAGAACGTTAACAGAAGACTCTTCAAAAAGAGTAAAATCTTCTACTGAACGAGAATGATTCGGAGCACTGTCAACCAAAATTGATTTTGTTCGAGAAGCGCCATTTGTATAAGTAATTATCGCTCTTATTGAATTAACATCAGCGGCTATTGGAATAAAAATACTATCCGACATTTGAGGTAGTAAGTTACCGTTTAAATACCACTCCACTGATTGCACAGGAATATTGCCATCCGAAACCCACACAGAAACAGTCGTATCAGGGTACTCAAAATAATTCAAGCGTTCATTTACTGAGCGTTCATATCCTAATATCAAGTCGTTCGTTAAGGATGCACTACTTCCATCAACATAAGAAATATCAGCTGTCACATTGAATATGCCTGGATTCATAATAGGTATATTTCCTTGTCCATAATTTTGTCCGTCAATAGTCCAATCAATAGATTGAATATAAAGATTATTCGAAAAATAATTGGCACTTAAAGTAGTAATTGGAGACGTCATTCTTTCAGAAAAAGTAGGAGAAAGAGACATCCCATTTTCAAACTCGGCAGTCACTTTGTCAATCTGACCGTCGTAAATCCCCAATTCTAAAGCAAAATTATCATTTGACAATTGTCCAGTAACAACTTCTACACCATAAACATTGCTTGTCATAGTGTACATATAAGCATTGTCATCTCCTGCTATAAGTGAAAAGGCCTCACTACCGAACGCTCCTTCAGCTGTAAAGATAGGGTCATTGGATTCTGGTAATGTAATTTTCTTTTTGGTGCATGAAGAGAGAATTAATGTTCCCAATGCAACTATCAGAAAAAATTTAATAATTGTTTTCATTTATTTTCTAAATTTTATTGATTTTCTTA